>OGCM01000390.1_pt1 | contig 70815 bp, 65 predicted proteins | sample 1570151 | NCBI WGS metagenome assembly OGCM01 (sample SAMEA4370582, study PRJEB24528) | human gut metagenome
TAGGGTTAAATTCAGCTGATGCAACTCTCATTTCATTACAACCACCTGAAATATAGTGGTTGTATGCCGCCTTGTAATCATCTCCAAAAACAGCCTTTACATCGGAATTATTGTCTAAATAGTATTTAGCATCAAATACATATGAACCTGTTCTTCCATCGGCAATACCATCATTTAACCAATATGAATAAAGAGCAATTGGGTTGCCTCCTAATATATCGTTTACATCACTATTATTTTTTACAAATAAATCAGTATCAAACAACCAACCATTTATATTGTTCATACTCTCCCAATTATGTGCAAATTCATTAAATGGTAATACTTTTGCATTTCCATGATAATTATATTTTTCTGCATTACTTCCCTTAATGCAATAAATCCTTAATTCATTATTACCAGAAAAAACCCAATCATTCATGTACGTAATTTTAGGTATTACAACATATTTCAAGCTACTACAACCAGTAAAGGCACGTGAGTCTATATATTCTAACCCCTCAGGAAAAACTATGCCCTTTAACTTACTACATCCATCAAAAGCTAAGTACCCTATAACTCTTAACCTTTTATTTAATTTTAAATCTGTTAAATTACTACAACCAAAAAAACAAAAACTCCTTATATATTCTACATTTTCCGGTATTTCAATACTTTCCAACGCCGTACACGCCCTAAATGCACCTTCCTCAATTTCTGTAACACTATTAGGTATTTTTACGCTTCTAATATTTTCATTAAATGAAAAAGCACTTTTTTCAATAGTATTAACACCTTGTGGTATTTCAACATATGTCTTACCATATGCACAATATATCATCTTAGTTCCGTCTTTACTATAAACATCGCCCTCTATTGACTTTAAGTTTCTGTTCTGTGGGTCTACTATGATACTCTCCAAATTAGTGCAACCTTCAAAGGTTGTTTCACCAATCTCTTTAACACTACTTGGTATTGTTATACTCTTTAAAGAAGTACATTCAGAAAAGCAACCACTGCTTATACTTCCTACACTATCAGGTAGTGATACCTCTGTCATTTCAGAAAATCCTTTGAAACAACCAGCTAGTTTTGTAATACCTTCCTTAACTTCAACTTTCTTTACCCAATCTTTATTTGATATATATATTTCACCAACTGCTTCCCCACTACCACTTACAACAAATAAACCATCTTTGTACAAAGTATATGTAGCATCAGTTCCACACGTACCACTATAAAGCACATCATCTATAGGCATATTACCATATATTTTCTTTGTTCCCTCTGGGTATTTATATGTGTCAGCTACACTGCCTTTTTCACAATAGACTTCAAAAGCCGTACATCCATCAAAAGCCGTTGTATCTATATTAGTAACGCTACTTGGTATTTCTATCTGCTTCAAACTTCCACAGTCCCAAAAACTGTGAGGTCCTATATTAGTTACACTATTAGGAATTTTTACACTTTTTAATCTACTACAGTTGGAAAAAGCATATTTATCTATACTCAATATTCCCTCTGGAATATCAATAGACACTAATTGTTTGCAACTTTCAAATGTATAGTTCTTAATTTGTGTCATATTTTTAGAAAGAGTAACAGTAACTATATCCCCACAAAGATTAAAAGCTAATGCACCTATATCCGTTACACTATCTGGAATTTTTATCTCTCTAAGTCTTTTACTTCCATAAAAGGCAGCACTACCTATTTTTTTTACAGTATCTGAGATTGAAATATCTCCAATACTGGAATACTCAAAAGCGTCATCTCCTATACTTGTTACTCCATCTTCAACAATCACTTTTTCAAACTTTTTATTTGAAAAAGGAGACTCATTAGAATACTCTTTATAATTATACATATCCCCACTGCCACTTATAGTAAGCACACCATCGCTATCAATAGTATATGTAACATTATCACCACATTTGCCACTTTCAACAATACCATCAACCTGAACAGTTACAGCCTCATCAATATTTTCAACAGCTGGGCTTTCCTTTGCTGATACTTCCTCTACAGCCTGTTCTTCCTGTGCAACTGTAGTCTGTTCCTATGTTACTTCTTCCTGAACAGCCTCACTTTGTGTAACTTCTTCTGTTAGTTCTTCTGAGCTTTCTTCAACTGTTTCTTCTGAAACAGCTTCTTCCTGTGGCACAATTTCTTGTGACACTTCCTCCTGAACCACTTCTTCTGCAGTTTCCTGTACAGGTTCTTCTGCATAAACTCCACTTAAACTTGTAGCTGTCATTATTGCTGACAATGCAACGCCTAAAATTCTCTTTTTCATTTTTTACGCCCCCTTAAAAGCACCTTATCTTTATAGAAATATGACATTTTTCGACAAATTTCTTTTTTCATCTTATGTTAATATTTTAACACTAGTATATATATTTTGCAAACAAATTTAATATTTTTTCAAAAGAAAAATATTTTACAAAAAAAGACTGCTATTGAATTTAATCAACAACAGTCTTTAAAATTAATCATTTACATGAAGTCTAACCATAGCTCTTTTAAGTGCATTTTCAGCACGAACTACGTCTAAGCCATCACTTTTTTCAGAAAGTCTTCTTTCTGCTCTCTCTTTTGCCTTTTCTGCTCTGACTTTATCTATTTCGTCAGACCATTCAGCAATATCAGTAAGTATATTTACGCCCTCGCCATCAACTTCTACAAAACCACCTAAAACAGCAGCTCTTTTCTCCTCATTTTCTGAAATTTTCAACTTCAAAACACCGTAATCCAATACAGTAACAAGGGGTTGATGTCCTGCCATAATACCAATATCGCCGACCTTAGTACGCATAATAACCATTTCTGCCTCTCCGTCATACATAATACGGGAAGGCGTAACGATTTTAAGGGATAACTTATTCATAATCTACCCCCTTACTTTTTAGCTCTGGCAACTACCTCATCAATAGTACCTGCGTTAAGGAAACAGCTTTCAGGAATATCATCGTGCTTACCCTCTAATATTTCCTTGAAACCTCTTACAGTTTCTTCTACAGGAACGTAAACACCAGGAATACCTGAGAATACTTCTGCAACGTGGAAAGGCTGTGACAAGAATCTCTGTATCTTTCTAGCTCTTGCTACAGTTACCTTATCTTCTTCTGATAATTCATCCATACCAAGGATAGAGATAATATCCTGTAATTCATTGTACTTCTGTAATGTAGCCTGAACACCTCTGGCAACTTCATAGTGCTCCTGACCTACAACGGCTGGGTCAAGTATTCTTGATGTAGACTCTAATGGGTCAACAGCCGGATAAATACCAAGCTCTACAATAGCTCTTGAAAGAACTGTAGTTGCATCAAGGTGGGCAAATGTAGTAGCCGGAGCCGGGTCAGTAAGGTCATCGGCTGGAACATATACAGCCTGAACAGAAGTAATAGAACCATTCTTTGTAGATGTAATTCTTTCTTCCAACGCACCTAATTCATTAGCAAGTGTTGGCTGATAACCTACGGCTGATGGCATACGACCTAAAAGTGCGGAAACTTCTGAACCTGCCTGTACAAATCTGAAAATGTTATCAATGAATAAAAGCACGTCCTGATTTTCTTTATCTCTAAAGTATTCAGCCATTGTAAGACCAGTAAGAGCAATTCTCATTCTTGCTCCAGGTGGCTCATTCATCTGTCCGAAAACAAGGGCTGTCTTGTCAATAACCCCTGATTCCTGCATTTCATAATAAAGGTCATTACCTTCTCTTGTTCTTTCGCCTACACCACTGAATACAGAGTAACCACCGTGTTCAGTAGCAATATTTGTAATAAGCTCCATAATAAGAACGGTTTTACCTACACCGGCACCACCGAAAAGACCAATCTTACCACCCTTTGAATATGGGCAAAGTAAGTCAACAGCCTTTATACCGGTTTCAAGCATTTCAGCACTTGTAGCCTGCTGTGCAAAGCTAGGTGCTTTTCTATGAATAGGCCACATTTCTTCTGTTGTTGGCATTGGCTTATCGTCAATAGGTTCGCCTACTACGTTAAACATTCTACCTAAGGTTTCACGACCTACAGGAACTGAAATAGGCTTACCTGTGTCAATAGCGTCCATACCACGCTTTAAACCGTCTGTAGAACTCATAGCAATACACTTTACAACATCGTCACCAAGGTGCTTTGATACCTCAGCAACAATCTTTCTATCGCCATTGTGTATTTCAATGGCATTATTAAGGGCAGGCATATGCCCTCCGGAAAATTTTATATCCAATACGGCACCGATAACCTGAACTATCTTGCCGACATTTTGTTCTGCCATATTTTCACTCCTTAAAAAATTTTAACTTACCCTATACAGCTAAGTAGATATATATAGAATTTTATTCTAATGCGTTACTACCACTTACAATTTCAGTTAATTCCTGAGTAATTGCACCCTGTCTTGCTCTATTGTAGTGAAGATTAAGAGTATCCAGCATTTGGGTAGCATTATCTGTGGCTGAATCCATAGCAGTCATACGGGAAGTTAATTCGCATACGGAGGACTCTACTAAAGCACCGTAAATAACTGTATTAATGTATTTTGGAATAACATATGCTAATACTGTTTCGTCATCTGGCTCGTAAATAGTAAGTGTAAGATTATCCTTTTCACTTTCTCCCAAACTTTCTGTATCCAAAGGTAAAAGACGCATAACCTTAGGTTCGCTGGCTATTGTAGAAATATATTCTGTATAGACAAGATATACTTCGTCAACATCCCCATTCTGATACATCTGTGTTATTTTTTCGCCTATGTCTCTTGCATCTTCGTAAGTAGGTTTTTCTGAAATTCCAGTATAGTTCTGTGCAAAGTCACAACCCTTATTCTTTAAAAATTCAAAACCTTTTGAACCTACTGTAATGTAAGAAGCACTTTTTCCCTCTGTAATACCTAAAGCTGTTTTACAAGCATTTGTGTTATATCCTCCACAAAGTCCTCTGTCGCCTGTAAGAATAACTACGCCTGTATTTTTTACTTCTCTTGACTTCAAAAATACATTGTCTGTATTGCCTGCACCTTTAACTACATTGGCAATAACACGTCTAATGGCGTTAAAGAAAGGCTTTGTATCATCAAAATTCTGTTTTGCCTTTGTCAGCTTTGAACTGGCAACCAAATTCATGGCCTTTGTTATCTGCTGGGTGCTATTGACACTTTTAATTCTGCGTTTTATGTTACGCATTGATGCCATAATATCACCTCACTATTCAAACTTTGCCTTGAAAGACTCAATGGCTGATTTAAGTTCCTCTGTTGCCTTGTCTGACATAACACCAGTTTCCTTTATTTCAATTAAAATGTTGTTATGGTTCTGTTCCATAAATTCAAAGAAACCTCTTTCAAAATCGGCAATCTTTTCAACCGGAACATCATCAAGGTATTTATTTGTAACAGCATAGAGTATAACGACTTCCTTTTCAACTTCAAGAGTCTTATACTGTGGCTGTTTAAGAATTTCCATAACTCTCTTACCGTGGTTAAGTCTGTCAAGAGTATCCTTATCCAAATCTGAACCAAACTGAGAGAAACTCTGTAATTCTCTATACTGTGCAAGTTCCATACGAATAGGACCTGCTACCTTTTTCATAGCCTTAATCTGTGCTGAACCACCTACTCTCGATACAGAAAGACCGGCATTTACTGCTGGACGCATACCTGAGTTAAATAATTCACTTTCAAGATAAATCTGACCGTCTGTAATAGAAATTACGTTTGTTGGAATATATGCTGAAACGTCACCAGCCTGTGTTTCAATAATAGGCAATGCTGTTATTGAACCACCACCGTATTTTTCATCAAGTCTAGCTGAACGCTCTAAAAGTCTTGAATGTAAGTAGAATACGTCACCTGGATATGCTTCACGTCCTGGTGGACGCTTTAAAAGTAAGCTCATTGCTCTATAAGCTACTGCGTGCTTAGATAAGTCATCATAAACAATGAGAACGTCTTTTCCGTTTTCCATATATTCTTCTGCCATTGCTACGCCACTATATGGTGCAATGTACTGAAGTGTAGCTGAGTCAGATGCTGTAGATGAAACTACAATACTATAGTCCATAGCACCTGTCTTTTCCAATGTGTTTACAATTCTGGCAACTGTAGATGCCTTCTGTCCAATAGCAACGTAAATACAAATACAGTTTTTGCCTTTCTGATTAATAATTGTATCTATACAAATAGCTGTCTTACCTGTCTGTCTGTCGCCGATAACAAGTTCTCTCTGCCCTCTACCAATAGGCACCATGGCATCAATAGCCTTAATACCTGTCTGTAAAGGTACATCAACGGATTTTCTTGTAATAACACCAGGGGCAACTCTTTCAATAGGTCTTGCTTTAGTTGTATTAATAGGTCCTTTCTCATCAATAGGCTGACCTAAAGCATTTACAACTCTACCTATAAGAGCATCGCCAACAGGTACTTCTGCAACTCTACCTGTAAGTTTTACAGATGAGCCTTCCTTAATACCTTCATCGCTACCTAAAATAACGACACCTACGTTATCTTCTTCAAGATTTTGTGCCATACCGTATACGCCGTTTTCGAACTCTAAAAGCTCTCCACTCATAGCGTTATCTAAGCCATATACTCTGGCAATACCGTCACCTACTTGTATAACCGTACCAACCTCAGACACGTCAAGCTTTGCTGAATAGCCCTTTATCTGTTCTTTTATAACAGAACTAATTTCTTCAGGTCTGATATTCATTCTTAGGTTACACTCCTTTACTGGGCAAGTGATGTTGCAAGCATTTGTTTCTTCATATCTTCAAGCTGTCTTTTAACAGTCTTATCCAAAATATGTCCGTCAATGCTTATGCGAAGTCCACCTAACAATTCCGGCACAACTACGCTTTTAGCAACCACCTGCTTATTTAATTTATTTGCTAATTTAGTTTCAATTACTTTCAGCTTTTCTGGGCTTAAAGGCACAGCACTTTCTACAACAGCATCGCTAATGCCCTTGTAGCTTTTCACCTTTTCAAGGAAAATTTCCAAAATACCGGTAATTTGGTTTTCCCTGTTTTTACGCATTATTACAGAAAAAAGTCCCATAATATCGTCATCTACACTGTCCTTAAAAGCCTGTGTCAAAACATTCATTTTATCCTCACCGTTTATATCAGGGTGAGTAAGAATTTTCATTATTTCCTTATCTCCGGAAATAACATCAAGAACCAGCTTTACCTGTTCTTCGTATCTGTCAATAGCATTATTTTCTACTGCTAAACTGAAAAGTGCTTCTGCATATCTGTCTGAAATTATCCTATCCATTCAATCTCCTCCAAATCAGATATTGTTTCATCAACCAGCTTATTCTGTTCATCTTCAGTCATCTTGGCAGCAACAAATTTTTCTGACATAAGAGTAGATACCTGAACAATCTGCTTTTTAATATCGTCCTTAGCCTTTTCTTCTGCTCTTTCAATTTCAAGATTAGCTCTATCCTTAATAGCTGTCGCCTCTGTCTTAGCATCAGAAATAATAATCTGACTATTCTTGAGGGCAGTTGTACGAGCTTCCTGTAATATAGCAGTTCTTTCGCTTTCGATATTTTTAAGCTTTTCTTCGTACTCCTTTTTAAGAGCCTGTGCTTGTGCCATATCAGCCTCTGTTTTATCAATTTGAGAAGATATTTTTTCCTTTCTCGCATTTAAGAACTTGAGAACAGGTTGGTATAAAAGTTTACTCAATATAAAACAAAGGATAGCTGTATTTATAAGCTGAATTATAACCTGAATGACAGTCTGCTGATTCAGTATAATTACATAGCCTGAGTCCAAGAATATTGCCTCCTTTCAATGTGGTTTTTTCCACAATAGTCATAAATAAACGTGCAATATTCCTCTTATAACTTACCAATAAGTGGGTTAGCAAATAAAAGAATAAGTGCAATAACCAAACCGTAAATACCTGTTGATTCTGCAACGGCACAACCAAGAAGCATAGTTGAAGTAACTGTACCTCTTGCTTCCGGCTGACGACCTACAGCCTCTGCACCTTTACCTGCTGCGAAACCCTGACCAATACCAGGGCCTACACCTGCTATCATTGCAAGACCTGCTCCTATTGCTGAACAACCTAACACAAATGCTTTTGGGTCCATTCCTTCCATAATTAAAATCCTCCTTAAAATTAATCTGTAATTTTGTCTTTAATAAAAGTCATACTTAACATTACGAAAATAACTGTCTGAATACAACCGGCGAAAACATCAAAATAAATATGCAGAACTGCCGGAATACCAAAGTTTAACCATCGTGGCAAAGAGTAAACCATTGCCATAATAATCATACCACCTAAAATATTACCGAATAGACGGAAACTAAGTGAAATAGGTGTTGCCAATTCACTTATAATATTTATAGGCAAGAGTACAGGTACTGGCTCTAAATAACCCTTAAAGTAACCACCTTTACCTGTTTTGATACCCATAAAGTGAATCATAACAAAGGTAGCAAGAGTTATTGCAGCAGTAGTACAAAAATCTGCCGTAGGAGCTCTAAGTCCTAACAGACCACTTAAATTTGAAACCAGTACGAAAACAAATACACCAAAGAACCAGTTTCCAAAATAAGCATATTTTTCAGTCATTGAACCAACAACAAAACTGTGCATAGACTCAATAGCCATTTCAACTACATTCTGTAATCCCTCCGGTTTGTACTTATAATTTTTCATTTTGGCTCTAAGTATAAGAGCAATTATTATAAGTGCCGCCATAATTACCCATGTAGTGACAACAGTTTGAGTAAGCCAAACTTCTGTTCCACCTATGTTCAATCGACCTAGAATTTTAGATTCTACGTCTAACTCTCCAGAAGATGTGTTTTCCCATCCAATGAAATGTCCTACAAGACTTTTGACCTCCAATAATTGAAGTCCCAATCATATTCCTCCTTTCATAGTTAATTATTTCATAATTTATCAATAAGAAAAAAATTATTTTTCTTTATTGGCAGTAATAAAATTAGTGATATAGGCTGCCGGCTGAACCAACAAAAGACCTATTAACACTCCAACTACGTTGATTTGCTCAACTAAACAAGCAAGAACTACAATAACAACACTTACTACAAGTCGCATAGTATAATTTGCTCTTGTGTAATTATTTGCATTTTTAGGGTCCATATCCACAGCCTTATCCAAAGTTCTTTCAAGCATATAGACCTTAACAAGTGAGGCTACTGTTCCAAGGATAATGCCCACTATCCAATATATTTTGTTACCGGCAAAAAATAACCCAACTACTAAGGCTATAAGCCCTAGTACAGCTATTACAGTAGATAATTTTTTGCAAGTATCAGACATTTTGAATTCCATTAAAAGTCACCACTTTCATCATCATTATCATTGTTATTATTTTTGTTTTCTATTCCTTTTATAGGAATGTAGGTATCTTTATCTTTGTAAAAATCTTTAGTCATAATGTACACACTTCTGAAGCCGGCACATACTCCCAATATTATAAATACAATCATTAGTATATTGCCTGTGTGAAATATTTTATCCAAAAAAGAACCTAAAACAAGGCAAAGGAAAATAGGCACAATCATTGAAACTCCGATTTGTGTTACTAAGGCTAAAGCCTTCCCTATTTCTCTCATAAAAAGCCTCCTACACATAACTAATTTACACTTTTATTTGTTCAATATCAATGTAAAAAAGAAAATAACATAGTTTTTTAGCATAAAAAAATATTTTTTGTTGTTATCAACATTTAATTTATACCCTTATTTTAAAATTTATTGTACGCTTCATTATACACTTATTTTAGTAAAAAGTCTATCTATATTTAGTGAATTATACCTATTTTTAGCCTATTTTATTACTTTTTTGTACTTTTTTCAACACAATAAACAAATTTCAGCCGATTTACCTGACAAGTTGCACAAATTTAATATTTATTTTAAGCAAAATCGCATAAAAACGTTCATTGATTTACATAATATTGTTATTCTATTGTCAATCTTAACAAATGGAATTTTTTTATCAATAAGCTATTTAGGTTTATTTTTAATGATTTTGTAAGGTTTTATAGCATTTTCTGTAATAATTTTGGATAAAAATGGCTGTTGTGTAAAAATACAATACAACACAAAAAACCGTAGAACGATTTCTCATTCTACGGTTCAGAGTATCTAAAAAGCTAATTTTAGAGAATAATTTGCAGTTTTCAAAAAATACATTTGCATATTTTTTCAGATTATCAAAGGAAAGTTGTTAAGAAAACCTTGGTTTTCTTAAATTAATTCCGCAACTCGAGCTTTGCCCGAGTGAGGACAGGGACTGTTTTGTGTTCTTGCGTAGCAAGGACGCGAAATACACGGCTGGTCCCTACCTTAGACCAACTGCAAGAAATGCAAGCATTTATTGCAAGGCTGTCGACTTTATCGACAGCCTAAACCGTAGAACGATTTCTCATTCTACGGTTTTTGTTAAATAATTAAATTATCTCCTTTCAACAGAAAGTGTTACCTTTTCGCCGTTGATATTCCATTCCTTGCTATAGCCAGCCTTACCAGCCTGTACACTTTCAGCAAGAACGTCCTTACCAATGCTTTCGCCATTCTTAGCGAAGATTTCAGCAATCTTGTCGTTACCTTCATAGTATACATTAATTCTATCAAGGACTTCAAAACCAGCTTCCTTACGCATTGTCTGGAGCTTAGATACAAGTTCTCTTGCAAAACCTTCTTCAATAAGTTCTGGAGAAAGAGTTGTATCAAGAACTACTGTTGTATTCTTATAGCTTTCAGCGACAAAACCATCTGTCTGAGCAGTTGCAACAAGAACATCTTCTTCTGCAAGTTCAACATCAGTGCCGTCAATAGTGAACTTAATAGCACCGTTTGTCTTTAACTCATTCATAAGGGCATTGCCGTCGCCATTCTTTAAATATTCGCCAATCTGTGGAACGAGCTTACCATACTTCTTACCAAGTGTTCTAAGCTGTGGCTTAAAGCTGTAGCTTGTGAACTTAGCAGCATCGTCAACAAATTCAACATTCTTAACATTTAATTCATCAAGAATAATGTCATTATATTCTGCATCAAGTTTAGACTGTGCCTGAACATACATCTGACCAATAGGCTGTCTGTTCTTGATGTTAGCAGTATTTCTAGCAGCTCTACCGGCAACTACAACAGAAAGAACTAATTCCATATTAGCTTCTAACTTAGCATCAATCATTGATTCGTCAGCTACAGGGAAGTCGCATAAGTGAACTGACTTTGGAGCAGTCTTATCAATACCTACAACTAAGTTCTGATAAATACTTTCAGCCATAAATGGAGTAAATGGAGCAGAAAGTAAAGACATAGTCTTGAGAACTGTATATAAAGTCATATAAGCATTAATCTTATCCTGTGGCATACCTTCGCCCCAGAATCTTTCTCTTGAACGTCTTACATACCAGTTAGAAAGTTCGTCTACAAAATCAGCCATAGCTCTTGCAGATTCTGTAATCTTGTAGTTTTCAAGAGAGTTATCAACATACTTAACAAGAGAATTAAGCTTTGAAAGAATCCACTTATCCATTGGAGGAAGCTGTGAATAGTCTAACTTGTAATCCATTGGGTTGAAGTTGTCAATATTAGCATAGAGTACATAGAATGCGTAAGTATTCCAAAGAGTACCCATAAACTTTCTCTGATATTCGTTTACATTCTTGTCATCAAATCTATTTGGTAACCAAGGAGCAGAGTTAGCATAGAAGTACCATCTAACTGCGTCAGCACCCTGATTGTCAAGAACAGTCCAAGGGTCAACAACATTGCCTAAATGCTTTGACATCTTTCTACCGTCCTTATCCTGAACGTGACCTAAAACGATTACATTCTTATATGGACTCTTATCAAAAATAAGTGTAGAAATAGCCATTAATGTATAGAACCAACCTCTTGTCTGGTCAATAGCTTCAGAAATGAAGTCAGCTGGGTAGTTCTGTTCAAAGATTTCCTTGTTTTCAAATGGATAGTGCCACTGTGCAAAAGGCATTGAACCTGAATCGAACCAACAGTCAATAACTTCTGATACTCTGTGCATCTTGCCACCACACTTAGGACAGTTAAGTTCAACTCTGTCGATGTATGGCTTATGAAGTTCAATATCATCTGGGCAGTTATCACTCATAGACTTTAACTGTTCAATAGAACCAACAGCCTCTCTGTGACCACATTCACATTCCCAAATAGGAAGTGGAGTACCCCAATATCTTTCTCTTGAAAGACCCCAGTCAATAACATTTTCAAGGAAGTTACCGAAACGACCGTTCTTAATATTATCAGGCATCCAGTTTACTGTAGCATTGTTCTTTAAAAGCTGGTCTCTAACCTTAGTCATAGAAATGAACCAAGTATCTCTAGCATAGTAAAGAAGTGGAGTATCACATCTCCAGCAGAATGGATAGCTATGTTCAAATGGAATTGCAGCAAATAACTTGCCACTTTCTTCAAGTCTCTTTAAAATTTCCTTGTCGCCGTCTTTTACGAATACGCCTTCAAGTCCTTCTACTTCCTTAGTGAACTTGCCCTGGTCATTAACGAGCTGAACAAAAGGAAGGTCAAATCTTCTACCAACGTTGGCATCGTCTTCACCAAATGCAGGAGCAATGTGAACAATACCAGTACCGTCTGTAAGTGTTACGTATGGGTCTTCTACAACGTAGTAAGCCTTTTTGTCAGGATTAGCATAGTCGAAAAGTGGTTCATATTCAGTATTTACAAGGTCCTGACCTCTGTAAGTTTCAACAACTTCGTAGTTGCCTTCGCCTAAAACTGTGTCTAAAAGAGCTGTTGCAAGGATATAAACCTTACCGTCATTACTCTTAACCTTTGAATATTCTTCAGCAGCATTTACACAAAGTGCAACGTTAGAAGGAAGTGTCCAAGGAGTAGTTGTCCAAGCAAGGAAGTATTCGTTATCCTTACCTACAACCTTAAATCTACAAATACAAGAAGTTTCCTTAACGTCCTTGTAGCCCTGAGCAACTTCGTGAGAAGAAAGAGCTGTACCACAACGTGGGCAGTAAGGTACAATCTTGTGACCTTTGTATAAAAGACCCTTGTCCCAAATCTGCTTTAATGCCCACCATACAGATTCAATATAATCATTGTGATAAGTAACATATGGGTTATCCATATCAGCCCAATAACCTACTCTATCACTCATTTTACGCCAAAGACTTTCGTATGTGAATACAGAGTCCTTACACTTCTTAATAAATGGTTCTACACCATAGTCTTCAATCTGTGGCTTACCACTGATACCAAGCTGTTTTTCTACTTCAAGTTCTACCGGAAGACCGTGAGTATCCCAACCGGCTTTTCTAAGAACCTTGTAGCCCTTCATAGTCTTGTAACGAGGAATAAGGTCCTTGATTACTCTTGTTAAAATGTGACCAATGTGTGGCTTACCGTTTGCTGTAGGAGGTCCATCATAGAAAGTGAAAACTGGGCAGTTTTCTCTTGCCTTAATTGACTCGCCAAAAATATCGTTTTGTTTCCAGAAGCCTAAAATTTCTTTTTCTCTGTCCACGAAGTTAAGATTAGTGCTTACCTTATCGTACACAATAAACCCTCCTTAAATTTAGGAATTACAAAATAAATATAAAAAAAGCTATGTCGCCCAACAGGACGCCATAGCGTGGTACCACCTGAATTGGAGTATATATACTCCCTCTCAAAACCTTTAACGCAGGCAACGTCAAAACCTACTATAAATTTCGGAATTGCCACAGTAAGGTGATTTTCACACAACACACATCATTGGGCTTCCACCGTCCCCAACTCTCTTTTGAATTAGTGTTAAGTTACTGTCCTTACTATAGTGTTTAGTTTCTGTAGTATTAACTACTTTATTATAAACTTAATTTAACAGTTTGTAAAGGGGTAATTTTAATCATATCATTAAAAATTTGTTTTTGAAAAATATTCTACGCAATACCTGTATCAAAATATTTTTTAAGAATATCAAAGGAAAGTTGTTAAGAAAACCTTGGTTTTCTTAAACTAATTCCACAGGTGTGAACCGAAAGATAAATCGGACACACGAAGTGTGGCTTTCAACGAAGTTGAAAGTTCTGACCAGAGCTTTACCCGACCGTAGGGCTGGTCATAAATTACTTTGTAATTTATTGCTCGCCTATGCAACCTAGACAGGGACAAAAATATGGTACTGGTTTTTAGTGCCATATTTTTCACGGCACGAATCGGAAAGGAGTCCGATAAATTGCATAGCAATTTACATTTAGCTTGCTAAATGTTCTGCTGGTCCCTACATCAGACTAACTGCATAATGAAGGCAACTTCGCCGGCTGCAAAGTATTCACCAATAATAACAGATGCAATAAGTGCCAAAGAAACAAGAACATCGGCTTTTATATCAAATTCCGTCACAAGCCCAACTATTGCCTCTAAAATAATAGGCAAGCCACAAAGTATAATAGCTACCCAAGCAGAATTAAATGGCAAAGGAATAATTTTGAATATATACAAAAATAAAGCTACTCCGGAAATAATCAAAAAAGCTATATCCCTTTTAGTTCCACCCCACTCTAATATTTTTTCTATTGTTTTCATAAAAAACTTCCTTTCATACCTATGAGGGTATAGGTTTATACGGTTACATTATACCCATAGGGGTATAGGTTGTTAAGAGTAAAAATAAAAAAGACGAACTCACAAATGCAAGCTCGCCTAATTTTATATTTTATACTTCTATATAATAAACGCAAATATCTTCGTAACTGCCGTCTTTTAACAAAAATCCCTTTGGAATTGTACCTAAAAGATTGAAACCTATTCTTTCGTATAAATGTCTTGCGTGAACATTGCTTGCCACAACTGCATTAAACTGTAATATATTAAAGCCCAATCTTCCGGCATTTGATATACAATCTTTTACCAATTTCTCGCCAATATGTAATCCTCTACACTTTGAAGATACTGCATAGCTGGCATTGGAAATATGACCACATCTGCCAATATTGTTAGGGTGAAGAATATACATACCCAATACTGTGTTTGTTTCCTCGTCCTCTGCTACACCACAATAGCTTTGTTGAGCAAAAAATTCCTTGCCACTTTCCTCTGTCAATCCGTCAATTTGAGGAAAAGCAACACCATCCTCAACAACTTCATTCCAAATTTCAACCATTGCCTTAATATCAGACTCTTTATATTCTCTTATCACAATATTGTTCACTCTTAAAGCACCTCTAGTTCATATTTGCAAATCTTTCAACAGCCTTAGTGAAATTATCAATTGTCTTGTCAGCATCGCCGTGTTCTATACCGTCTCTAACGCAATGCTTTATATGACCTTCAAGAACAACCTGTCCTACCTTGTGCAAAGCAGATTTTGCTGCATTAATCTGAGAAAGAATATCCTCACAAGGCACATCTTCATCTATCATTCTATCTATTGCCTGCACCTGACCAATTATTTTTTTCAATCGTCTATGTAAATTATCAGAGTCCATACACTGTTTCATATCAACACCTCCACAATTATTTAGATTATAAATTGAAAAAATTAAATTGTCAATTGCCTACTATTTCTTTTATTTTTATTTTCCATAGACCTAATTTATACAATACCCACAGTATTACAGCACAAATACCATTACTTACAACAACAGAGTACCACACACTCTCCTCTGCCATACCAAAAAAATGACTAAAAGTAAACAAAGTTGCAAATCTGAACACCCACAATCTCGCCGCCTCCACCAGCATTGTAGCAAGTGTATTTCCTGCCCCATTAAACAACCCTATGGTAGAATTATAAACTCCGTTTGTGAAGCACCAAAAAGCCATTATTGATAAAAAATCGGTTGCCATAGAAATTACATTTTCATCATGAGAGAAGATTTTTACTATTCCCTCCGACATAAAATGCCTTGACATTATCATACCGGTAACAAATAAAAATACGATAGCCATATTTCTTGCAATTTGATAGCTTTTCTCTGCTCTTTTTATCTGTCTTGCCCCGACATTTTGCCCCACTATTGTTGCAACAGCTGAACCTATGGCATTTGCCGGCATTGTGATAATTCCGTTTAATTTATTTCCTATTCCATAGGCAGCCATAGCTCCGTCACCGTATACCAAAACATTTTTAGTCATAAGCAAAAAACCAAATTGCATTGTCGAACCACCTATGGCAGTGGGTAACCCGACAGAAACTATTTTCTTTATTTTATCGGCATCAAATTTAAAATTTTTCAACACTATGTGTATTTCATTATTCTTATTAAAAAGAGAAAGCACAGCAATTATTCCACAAGGAACTTTTGCAAACATCGTTGCCAAAGCCGCTCCCCCTATTCCCCAATGAAATACCATAATCAAGAGTGGGTCCAAAAACATATTTATTATAATTCCCAACATATTCAATTTCATAGGATTGACGGTATCCCCTTGAGATTGATGAACAGCCGAAAATAAATTAATCAAAAACAAAAACGGCAAATCTGCAAGTACAATTTTCAAGTATGTAATACTGTTGTCTTTTACTGTACCCTCTGCTCCCAGCCATTCAACGATAAATGGAGAAAAGAGTATACAAAGTATTGACGCTACAATTGAAAAAAGCATAGCACATACAAAAATCTGATTAGCCATACTTTTTGCATTTTTCTTGTCATCAGCTCCTATATGCTGACTTATAAGAATGGAGCCAGCAATCGTTATACCCTGCCCAAAATTCACAATAATATTTTGTAAAGGACTTACAAGGGAAATTGCCGCCATTTCACTTGTACCTAATTTTCCAAGCCAAAATGTATCCGTAAGATTATACATAGTTTGTATAAAATTGTTTATAACTATGGGAATAGCCAAAGATAGAAGAGCCTTTGGAATATTTCCCGAAAGAATCAATTGTGTATTTTTTCGACCTATATTTTTCACTTCAATCACTCCCGAAATCAGTATATCATATATTTTCACAAAAAAATAGATTTTAAATTTTTCTATATATTTAAATTGGTAATATAGTTGTAACTTGACTATAACAAGATTTTGTTTTATAATCTAGTTTTGTAAGAGTTTGAATGTTTTTTCTTATGGAGGAATGATTTTTGATAGATGACATAGTCATTATACTGTGCCTTATTATTGTTAAGGGCCTTGTAACTGCTGCTTCTACCAGTCTTACAGTCTTGGATTTAAAGAAGAACAAATATTCTTCTGACAAAAATCCGGATATGGAGAAACTGAGCAAGATTCTTCCTAAATCTCGCCAGTATACGAATACAGCTAGTGTAATTAATGCCCTTTTTGGTATTATAATTGGTTTTATTCTCGCTTTCAGAACTTTTGGCAAAGTTCTTCAAGTGCTTTTAAGCCATCTTCCTAACATTCCTGTGGTAATCAACGAAATTATTGCTGCTATTATTATAATATTGGTAACAACATATTTTTTCGCAATGTTCAGTCTTTTACTTCCTAAGACATTTGCTAATAAGTATCCTGTTAAAATAGTTTTGAAACTTAAAGGTTTGTTAGCATTTTTCAGTGTTATATGTAGCCCTATTGTATGGCTTGTGGATATTTCATCTGAGTTATGCTCTAAAATATTTACTAAGAAATCTGCTGAAGAAGGCATTAGTGAAGAAGAAATTCTTATGATGGTTGATGCCAGTGGCGAACAGGGTAGCATTGACGAACAGGAAAAGGAAATGATAAACAATATCTTTGATTTTGATGACAAAAATGTGGTAGATATTGCTACTCACAGAAAAGACATTGTTGCATTGCCTATTGACGCAGAATTTGACGATATTATCAGTCTCGTAAGGGACCTTAAGTATTCTCGTATTCCTGTTTATGAAGAAGATATAGACAACATTATTGGTATTCTCCATATTAAAGATTTTATGCGTTATATTATCCTCTACGGTAAGGAGAAATTTAACCTTAAAAAACTTTTAAGAGAGCCTTATTTCGTACCTTTTACCAAAAAGACAAATGACCTTTTCAAGGAATTGCAAAGTAAAAAAATACATATGGCAGTTGTAGCCGATGAATACGGTGGCACAGCCGGTATTGTTACTATGGAAGACCTTATTGAAGAAGTTATGGGTGATATTCAAGACGAATATGACGATGAGGAAGAACCAGAAATAAAGACGGTTTCAGAAAATGTAATTAAAATCGAAGGCTCTACGGACCTTGAGGACGTAGCCGACGAATTAGAAATAGAAATGCCTGTTGACGAGTATGACACTTTAGGTGGCTTTATAATTGGTGTTTTAGATAGAATACCTGAGCCAAATGAAAAGGGTCTGAAAATCGAATACAAAGGCTATAGATTTTACGTTGACAAAGTGGAAGACAATCGTATTGCTCAAGTAACAGTATTAAAACTTCCAAACAACTAAATTTAAAAGACAACAAAATAGTGGGAAAGGCTTTGTTCTTTCCCACATCATAATAAATACTTTATTTAGTATACAAGTCAGGCAGACGGTCGCGCACCTTTTAGGTGTGAGGAAAGTCCGAGCTTCACAGAGCAGAGTGCCAGATAACGTCTGGTGGAGGCGACTCTAAGGATAGTGCAACAGAAATAAACCGCCTACTTTCGTAGGTAAGGGTGGAAAGGTAGCGTAAGAGACTACCGCACCTTTGGTAACAAAGGTGGCTCTGTAAACCCCACTTGAAGCAAGATTGGATAAGACATTAAGGGTTGCTCGCCCTGTCTTAGGTAGAAATCGCATGAGACTTGTGGCGACACAGGTACGAGATAGATGACCGTCCAACGACAGAACTCGGCTTATCGCTTGGCTTGTATATTAAATAAAGTATTTATTTTTTAAGCCCCTAAAACACTACAGTTTTAGAGGCTTTTTTAATTTATTCTAAATTATTTTAAATATTATAGAAACTACATATTACTGTTGCCATTTCAGCTCTTGTAATGTATGCTTTTGGTGACAATTTTCCGTCATTGCCTACAAATATTTTACTTCCAACTACCCACTTCAAACTTTCTTCTGCCCAGCTTGAAATATAATTTATATCAGCAAAAGATGATAAATCACCTTGAGCAGTTACATCAGCATTTTTGTACTTTGCGTACTTATAGAGCACTGTTGCCACCTGTTCTCTTGTCATTGGCTCATAAGGAGCAAATAAGCCATCTGTAACACCATTTACTATATCATTTTCTTCTGCCCACGCAACAGCATTGCTAAAATATGCACTTGGGTCAACATCTTCAAATTTACTCTTTCCTTCTACAGAAGGCATACCCTCTTTGCGATACAACACTTCCATAAGCATACCCCTTGTAATATAGCTTTTAGGAGCAAACTTCCTCTTTGTTGTGCCACTAAATAATTCATTTTCATAAACTTTCTTAACTGCATTATAATACCAATCATCAACACTGACATCTATAAATGGCAGTGTATTTTCTGCCTGATTCAGTATATTCTCAAAATACTTTTCTATTCCAGTACCTATTTTTTCTGCCATTGCTTTCTGATTTTCAGCCTTAATAAGATACTGGTATTCCTTTGGATTACTCATATATCCTGTTTCCACAAGTACAGCTGGGCAAACAGTGGTTCTTGTTAACGCCAAATTTTGCTTTTGATAGCCTGTATTGTCCATATATTCTGTCAATTTCTGAACAAACCGGTCAGGAGTATCGTAGCTGTAGAGATTAAGTGTACCCTGTTTTTCTCCAAAGTCCTCCCACTCATTTCTGGAATTGCAGTGTACAGACACAGAAATATCAGGCATAACTGTGTTAATAATATTTGTTCTATCTCCGAGAGAAATAAATGTATCGTCTTTTCTTGTAAGAGTAACTACAGCACCTCTTTCAGTAAGGTAGTCGTACAAATATTTAACTATAGCCAAATTAACTGTCTTTTCGTAGACCTTGCCCAATCCCAATGTACCATTGTCAGTACCACCATGACCGGCATCAAGTACTATTTTCATACCCTTTAATGACTTTTCAGGGCTTACGGTTCTGTCATTTAGCTTTATTGTAAATTTGTTACCCTCATAACCTGCCATAAACCCTACATAGTTGTCGCCCTTATTAAAGTAAAATGTGTATGTAGCCGGTGTGTTATTCTCAACACTTATTTCATCAAAGTCACTGCTGTCTGGAATTACTGCTTTGTTTTGCGTATCATATAGTTTGACTTCCATGTAATCCTTTGCAAATTCTACATCGTATTCTGTGGACCTGTTCATATTAAAAGATATAGTGTCTTTTGCTGTTTCTATACTATTTACTGAATTTTCACCATATTTTTTGTTTACCAAATTAACTGTGTCCTTGTATACGTAACTGCCATTTGCTGTCTTGTAGTATTCATAATTTTGAGCCACAATATGCAACAATGTACCCTTTACGTAAGGCAAAATAAGGTCATCATTTGCCTCATCAGGTCTTGAACGAACTGTAGGGTGGTTTTTATTAATCTCGCCTACTAGATTTACAGTCTTAAAATTAGCATTTCCACTATTAGTAGATGACCCATTAGTTCTTGTAATTCTATAGGTCTTACTGGCTGTAGTATTTTCAAACTTAAATACATTTACCCCTTGTGCCAAAGACACGTAATAGCTAAAGTAGCCTTCACTTGTAGTTTCTACTTTTTTGCCATTAATATATAGTGGATAGTTAGGGTCTGCCGAACCGGCTAAACTGTAGCTAGATGCAGAGGTTTTCATACCGTCTTTTACATAGTTCATCTGAATATCTGCCCAAGTATTCACACTAAACAATGACACCCCAAGAATTAAAGCGATTAATTTTTTCATTATTTACCTCCCCTTTCTTTTTCAACATCTCTCTACAACAATTATATCAATCCTCACTAGAAACTTCAACTTTCTTCCACTAAACAAGCATTTTTATGCCATAAAAAAAGACTTATACACATATACGAGAAATTTTATTCTCCATTGTGTATAAGTCTTTTGCCATTGACATTTTTTTATAATAGTGTTAATATAATGGTACAAGGAAGTCAGCCAGAGCGATTTCCACTTAGTATTTGTTAAAAAATAACCACTAGGTTTTGGTCGGCTGAGTGGTTATTTTTTTTGTACCTAAAATAATGGCTACAAGAGTCCCAAAGGCTATCATTAATGATATTGCTTCATATGTACTCATACGCCCCACCTCCTTTATTCCTAGAATAAAAGAAGTGGAAACCACTCTATTTAACTAACTTCCGTTGGAGATTATATCATATATTAATTGATTTTACAATTCAAAAGAACCTATACCACATTCTTGTGTATAGGTTCTTTTAACATATCCACAAAAAAAGAGCTGTCACAATCGTAACAGCTCTTTCTCTAAATTAACTATTCAACTTAGTAAATTTATTACTTAAATTAGCACTCTTAGGTGCGATTGTTGTTGAAATGAAGTTAAGTGCATTTGTAGCATCGTCATTTAAGAAAGTATCGACTACTACAACAGGTTTACTATAAACTTTTTTCATAATCTATACCTCCTATTAATTGTTTGAAATTTCAATTCTTGTTCCCTTTGGATTAGTATCGTATGCTCTCTGAGTAGCACCAGTGTACAATGTATATGGATAAGCATAATATCTATGGCCTACACTTACTGAAACAAGTTCAGCAAAGTAAGCAACATTGTTGTTTGTTTCAAGAGTTGAATCTACATCACCAGTATATCCTTCAGAACTATCTAAAGAAGAATTATAATTTGTTGCATCGTATACATTCTTGTAAATATCAGTTGTTTCTACGTAAATACCACCAAAGTTTACATCAGGGTAATTGTACTTTAACTGCATAGGTGTTAATGTACCATCCTTATCGTAAGTATCAACTGTATCAGCATCAAGAATTACGAAACCTACCTTTCCAATCTGGTTAAGGAATTCGCTTTCTCTATGGTTACCAGTAACAGTACCAATTAATGTAAATAACTTATCAGTAGTAGCTAAGCTATTTGATGTAACAACATTATAGAAAGGACTATCTTCTGTCATTGTTGATACAGCCCCGTTATCTAACTTCTTATCACCATTAACGATATTGTTAAGGTTGAATAATCTGATACTCTTTACTACTGTGTAAGCATTAGCACTTGTACCAGTACCCTTGATTGTAATAGTTGTACCACCGTCTACATAGAACTGAACCTTTACGCCGTTCTTAGACATACCTGTAATACTATCTGCCTTTGTACCTGTACTACCATCGTAAGATGAGTAAAGATTACCACCTGTAGCAGTAACTATAGCATTATCACCAGAGCAGTCAAGAAGAACAAGAACCTTTTCTTTACTATTAATAGAATTTGTAAGTTCAATTTCATCATCTGTTCCACCTAAAAGAAGAATTCTTTCATCTGGAATACCAAATTCTGTACCGTCCTTATCGTAATCACCAGAACCTACATCGAAAAGTGAATACTGATGACCCTTGATAATAGCATACTCAGCTAAATCATTACCATTAGCCTTAACCTTGTACTGACCAAAGCCGTATGTACCATAACCAACAGCTTTTGTTTCTGTCTGACCTAATGTTACTGCAGCCGGCATTGAACTATAATAATCCATTTCAGGAATTGCTATAGTCTTGCCTACTGTGTATGTAAGAGTATAAGTCTTATCTCTAAATACAGACTTTAAATTGCTATTCCAATTTGTAATCTGCTTAGCCTGTTCTTTTGCAAATGTAAATGTAATAACATCATCTTCATTTACACCTGCGATTTCAGTTTCAGAACCAATGTTAAGAGCTGTTACATTACTAATTGTTGTACCATTCTTCTTTACAGTTACCTTTACAGTTGCGTCACTACTTGATGCTGGATTATTTACCTTAACCTTTAATACACCCATAGTAGTTTCTTCTGTAGTTGTTTCTGTAGTTGTAGTAGTTGTTGTTTCTGTACTTGTTTCTGTTGAGCCAGTTGGTGTTAATTCAGCTCTGAAAAGCATTAACTGATTAGAAACATTGTAAGTCTTACCTGCTTCAACATCAATAGTTATTGCTTTAACAGCTGTATCACCACTTCTTGCTGCAAATGTACCACTATAAACAGCTGTGTCACCTGTCTTGATAGTACCATTTGTAACAGCATCATTACTATTTGCAACGACATAAAGCTTTAACTTACCTGTTGCTGTTGGAGTAATATCTGTACTACCACTTAATAAAACACATTTCTGTTCATTAATAGCACCTGTTGCTGTTTCACCATCACCAAAAATGCTATCTACGAAAGCTGATGTACGACCACTAGCTGTAGAAGTTGATAAACCGCTAACAGCTGAACCTAAAATTGCACTATCGCTATCTGGAGTCCAAACCTGAACACTAACTGTTGTAGTTTCAGTAGTTGTCTCTGTTGTAGTTTCTGTTGTTGTTGTTGCTTCTGTTGTAGTTGTTGCACTTGATGATTCTTCACTGCTTGCTTCTGCAAGAGTAAAAGATGAAATCTGACTATTATTTTTTGTATCATCATTTGTCAATGTATAATCGCCAGCAGGAAGTGTTGCAGAAGTTTCTCCTGACTTCAATACTACTGTGTCAGTACCGTTAGTAATAACAACATTTCTACTACTACTTTCCGTAAACTTAGCATTAATTGTAAATGATTTAGTAGTTGTAAAAGTTATTTCACTTGAACCTTTTCTTACAGTACCGTTATTGGTACTAATACTTCTCAAATTGAAAGTTACATTACCAACTGTAGCACTTTTTGTTGTAACTGCTAAATCGCCTGTAGCACTTGTACCAATAGTATAAGTACCAAATGTTGCAGGTTCAGCAGCTGATACACTTGCTACATTAGTAAACACAAGGCAAGTCATAGCCATAACGAGAGCTAAAACTGCACTTGCAAATCTTTTTAAAGATTGTGTCATTCCTATTCCTCCCTTATAAAAATATCTCTTGGAGTAAAATTCCCCCATATTTACTCCTTTTTAATTTTATTAATTATGCCTTATCCCTATAAAAGCATTCCGTCTAGTAAACGGTTATTTAAAGAATTAACCCATTCATAAACCAACAACAAAAATTTATCAATAAGAGTTCTTTAAAAGGGGGTGTAAAGCAAAGGAAATATATTCCTAATACTTTAAGGTTAATTATACTCTACTGCCATTTTAATTGCAATCTTTTTCAACATTTTTTATATAATTGAAACAAATTCATATTTTGTTTACATTTTTCACATTATACCTGTTTACAAGCCCTTTAAAAATGCACATATTAGATATATTTATGTAAACCAAATTTTAGCTATATTTTCTTCTTTTAATTCTTATTGTGTTTTACATTATTATTCAAAACTGAACATTTCACCGTTTGATATTTCTTCCACAGCATATCTCATTGCATCCATAAGATGATTGAAGCTATCCACCGGTTTATTAAGCATTTTACCATTCAGGTCTTTATCCCAAGTATAATTGCTTATTTCCGTAATAAAATTTTGGCATTTAGGTGATACATATATTTTATAATCTTGAAGAAAATCAATGCCATTGTTTATGCTGTCTTTCCCTTTTCGGGCCGGTCGTATACCCTTTAGCCCCAGTGTTCTCAATCTGTCAATAGACTTAGGTTCTGCACTATCAGCTCTGATTTTCTCTTTTTTATAACCCATTTCCACAACAGCCTCATAAATAGCCTCATTACTCATACCTTTTTTGTAAAGTTCATCAAAAACATAAATTTCTTTTCTATCCATATTTATAAAGCCACAAAATAGAGCTGTCGGGTCATTTGTGTAGCCAAAGTCCAAGCCAAAAACAGTTTCAAAACACTTTTCACCCTTTAATTCATCTATGCTAAAGTCTTTTTCTTCCCAGTTTTCAAAAACTAAGCCCTCAGATATGCCCCACTCACCCAAGCCGGCAACTCTGTATCGGCGAGGATTGTTCTTTTTCATATCTTCAAAAACCTTTAAATCACTTTCGTCAAGCCACTCATTACACATATAGTTTGTGGACTTAGCCATTATGTTGCTATCTATAACATCAAAAAACCTAGCCTTTATCCAATGTCTTTCGTTCCACGGATTTAGGGTAATAGTAATTTGCTTAAAAATACTTTTATCCACACTACCTCGTATACTTTCGTCAAGCATATTAAAATCGTCTTCATTTGTAATTTCGTAGGCCTCCTCTATCCAAAGCCAACAGAGAGAGCCTGTTTTTACTGTAATTGACGTTATTTTTAAAGGGTCATCAAGTCCTCTAAAATATATTTTTTGTCCTGTAGGAATATACATAATTTCAAGGGGACTTGTCTTACATTCAAAAAAATTGTCCATTTTTAGTCGATGTATTGCCCAGCATAATTCTGTGTAGCAACTGTCCTTTAATGTAGAATACACCTTTCTTACAACTAAAATATTAGCTAACGGATATTCAATCATACGAACGATGAGATTAAGGGCTGTGGTTTTTGATTTTTTACTGGCTCGAGAGCCTTTGCACACTCTGTATCTGCCTTTGAAGTGCCAAAAATCGCTATAACCTTCTCCAACTATCTCCTTTAGAGATATTACCTCATTATTCATATAAATCATCCTTTATTACAACAGGCAAAACATTTTCCGTTTTTTTACTTTCCGAAAAAGTACCATTTCTTTTTCCCAAAAGCTCAGCAACTTTAATTCTGGTAGCTAAAGGCACAGGCTGGCTAAGAACTGTTATTACTGTGTTTCCTTCATCGTCTTTCTCCTTTATTGGTACAAGTTCTTCCTCCTCGCCCCTCATAATTTTAGAGCAATATTCCAATATTTCATCTGATGTTGCAATTTTAGGACTTTTACTTTCAATATAAGCTTTGACATCTGGTTTATCAAATAGATAAATACTTCTCTTTTGGTATCCTCCAAAAGCTAAAGCCTCTTTTTTATCTCCACATTCAATATATTTATCTACTACTTTTTTAAAATTTTCTGTCATTATCATTACCTCCTAATATAGTTTTCTTTTAACATACACCAAGATTAATGACATATCGTGACATAATTTAGAACAAATTGACTTAATACTTAAAAAAGCCCCCACTTTTAAAAGTAGAGGCACAAAAAAGAAGACCCATATACACTACAGGACTTCCGTTTATAAAAATATGTTTAAAGGCTTGTTTATTTAACTTATGTGCTTATTATACCATATTGTTAAATAATTGTCAAGCATTTTTTACAAATAAAATATATGTAAATTTATATAAACTAATTGTGGTTTACATAAAAGAAGACTCTTTCGTATATATCATTACAAAAGAGTCTTATAAAACTATTTCTTCTCAATGTTAGTTACTGTATAGCCTAGTCTTTCTATAGCTGAATTTATATCTTCCTGTGACACACCGTCTTCTATTTCCACAACAGCCTGTTTCTTATGAAGACTTACATCAGCAGAAACATTGTCCATTTCATTAAGTTTGTTCTGTATTCTCATAGAGCAGTTTTTACAAGTCATACCATCTATAGAAATTACCAATGTTTCTTTAACATTTGCAAGTTTTTTCTTTTTTACCTTAATGTCAGAGCCACCACCACAGCAACCACCTTCACCTCTGAAGTGTTTTGCCGAATTGACAATAGCGAAAATTATAATTAAAGCTAATGCTATACATATAATAACTGTTGACACAGTCAATCATCTCCTAATTTTAATGTCCGTATTTTTTCATAATTCTATTTTTTAGCCAAGTTAAAAAGAGCATAGCACAAATAATAGAACCAAATGTCAAAACATCTAAAAGTACATTTAAAACTACCATATAAAGCACCTCTCTTATAAGTAAACTTACTACCTTTACAAGGTTAGTATAAGCTAACTTTTTCTATAAGTCAACCGCTTTATTGAGAAGATTTTTTCAATTAGTCTTTTTCTTGAAAAGCACTTTAAACATCAACAACAATCCTGTCAAGCCAAATACAAAATATCCCCTTGCCACTATATTTTCAAAGCCTATAAAAGACAGTAGCAAAGACAAAAGTGCCACTGTAACACATACAATAGCCTTATTTTTTCCTGTTTTATTTTCCAAATATTGTGATGCACTATAACTATTACTGACAGCCGTTGTAAACACTGCTCCACCTATTGTAAAAATATATAGATAGGTCAGCAATTCCCCCTGTGGCAACAGGTTAAGTACAGGCAAGGGACAATTTTTTACAAACCCATAATACTTATACAGAGGAATGGCTATAGCCAAAGCTGTAATTCCAATTAAAACAGACGAAAAAGTTGCCATACCTTTTTTATATTTATGCTCTGTTACAACAGCCAGAGAAGATGCCAGATTATAAGAAACATATATAAATGGAGAAAATGCACCCTTTACACTACTTGCCGGAGGTCTAAATTCCATAGGCATAAGCATTAATTTTATGCCAACAATTACTGTAATCACTATCATAGGCAGGCATATTATTTCACTAAAAGCTATAATATTTTCTGCTCCCATAATAGTAAGTGTACACACCAAAAGAGCCATTAAAACACCGGTTAAAATTTTATTTACACCGAAAAGCTCCCATACTATTTCTCCCATAGCCGAAATCATAGCAGAATAAAATATAATAAAGGACAGAAATATTACAACTTCTGCACAAAATGGCATATCGGCAAGTATTTCGCCAAAATTGTTGTAGTATTTTGTCTTATATAGGCACAATCCAAAAACTGCACTACTTACAAGCACTCCTAAAAGACCTACTATTCCGTAGTCTGTAAAATACCTCATAATTTCCTGTCCTGTAGCAAAGCCTGCACCTAAAACTGTGCATACAAAAAGAGCTGCCAGCCTTATCATAAAAGTTTTACTACCTTATATAGCGAAATTAACACAAGCCAATTTTGAGGAAAGTCCTTTGTAATATTCCAATAGCTTGCACCTACAAGATTATACTTATCTATTAAGTTCAACTTTGCCACTGCACTATCTGCATCTTCGAACCATACAACGTGAGAACTTCCGTCTTTAGTGTAATAAAAGTAAGGAGCTTGTGCTACTTCGTCATACTCTATAGTAACATTATTTTCTGATGCTATTTCCAAAGCCTGCTGTGGGGAAAGAGATTTTGCTCCGGTATTTCCTCTTACATAAGGTAATGTCCAATCGTAACCATAAAGAGGTATACCCATTAATATTTTTTGAGAGTTTATCTGGCTTACCCCAAATCTTATAACCTCCTCCACTTTATCTATAGGAGAAACTGCCATTGGTGGTCCATAGGTATATCCCCATTCGTAGGTCATTAAAAGCACTAAATTAGCAGCTTCCCCTAGCCCCCTGTAATCGTGGGACTCATAAAGTAAACCTGGCTGATTTACTGAAGTTTTTGGAGCAAGTGCCACTAAAGATAAAAAACCTCTGTCATTTAACTGTCTTGTCAAATTGGATACAAACTCAATATAATTGTCCCTATTCTCTATAGGAAGATACTCAAAATCAATATCCAAAGCCATATAGCCTTTTTGCTCCATTATAGTAATAATGTTTTCAATTAAAACCTGCTGTAGAACATTATCCTCTAATAGAGTTTTAGCCAAAACATTTGAAAAAGTTCCCTGTTCTGTTAAAGTGGAAATAAGCATAACCGGTGCAACACCGTAATCTCTTGCTATTTTTATAAGCTCAGTATCGTCCGGTTCTATTAACACTCCCTCGTCTGTAAAACCATATGTAAAAATAGTCAAAAAAGTAAAATATGGCAAAGTTCTAAGCAAAAGTTGCCTGTCTATATTGGGATATGTATAGCCGTTTGTAGCAATAAATTTTTTGTCTTCACCGTTTTCATATTCAATAACTAAATTCTGCCCTGTGTATATCTGTGCATTTTCAATAGACGGATTTTTCTGTAGTATATCCACAGCTGTAGTGTTAAATTTCTGTGCTACAGAATTAAGGGTATCCCCCTCCTCCACTATGTACTCCACCTCCGGTACTAAAATAACCAATTTCTGACCTACTACCAAATTGTCAGGGTTAGGTGGGAAATTTGTATTTAAAATCTGCTCTACTGTAACACCCTTTTCATTTGCTATATTTTCTAAGGTATCTCCTTGTTTTACAGTATAAATTATCATCTCATCACTCCTTATTTTAAGGGTATGATTAAGTGGTAATTTTTATGAAATATTATTTGTAACATAGATGTAAAGTAAAATCTATTGCCTTTTTGTATTAAATATAGTACCATATAAATTGTGATGTTATGCCATTAAATATTTTGACATATATCTGAGGAGGTATATTAACCCTATGTGTACAATAATGTCTGGAATATCGGCTTGGTTCTTCCATAAGGTCGGTATGGATATTTTTTATTTTATAAATTGTTTCTTTGTTTACAGCTTTTTAGGTTGGATTTTTGAATGTATCGTTATTTCTTACGAAGAAAAAACACCTGTAAACAGAGGTTTTATAAGAGGTCCTTTCTGCACAATATACGGTGTAGGGGCTTTAGGTACATATTTTCTGTTTTTACCAATTTCCCACAACAAAATGTTGCTTTTCTTCTTAGGGGCAATACTTGCAACAACATTTGAATTTTTAGTTGCTAAACTTATGGTAAGACTTTTCGGCGAGTTTTGGTGGGATTACAACAACAAACCTTTTAATTACAAAGGTGTTATTTGCCTTGAAAGTACAATTTGCTGGGGCGTAATGACAATGTTGCTTTTTGTACTCTTTCAACCTCTTGTAGAAAGAATAGTAAATACATATTATTTCAACTTTGGTAAGCCTGTGGCTATCATTATTCTTTTGGTATATGCCCTTGATTTTTCTACCAGCTTTTATAAAGCCTATGAAGCAAAAGAACAGAAGGAAAACAATGCCGTTACTTCAGAAGACGAACCGGAGCTTGAATACATAAAATAATATTAATGGACATATGTTGTCTTTTTAAACCATAATTCTACGATTTATTATTGTAGAGTTATGGTTTTTTTGTTTTTCATTTAATTGTCTTATGCCCTTTAATGTGATATAATTATTGGAAAATATGTATAAACTGGAGGTAACAAAAATGCGTGAAATTCCTGTTTCAGAAATTACAGAGGCAGTTAAAAAACTTTGTATTTCAGCAAATTACAACCTTAATTCAGATGTATATTCTGCTATTGAGAATTCAAGGGATAATGAACAATCCCCAATAGGCAAAAACATTCTTTCTCAGCTTTTGGAAAATGCTGACATTGCAAAAGAAAATTGCAAGCCTATTTGTCAGGATACAGGTATGGCAGTTATATTTATGGAAGTAGGTCAAGAAGTACACTTTACCGGTGGAAACATTACTGATGCAATAAATGAAGGTGTTCGTCAGGGTTACATTGAGGGCTATTTAAGAAAATCTGTTGTAAGTGACCCTATTTTAAGAGTCAATACAAAGGATAATACCCCTGCTATTATTCATTACAACATAGTTGAGGGAGATAAGGTTAAAATTGATGTTGCTCCAAAGGGATTTGGTAGCGAAAATATGAGTAAAGTTTATATGCTCAAGCCTTCTGACGGTATTGAAGGTGTTAAAAATGCCATTATTGACTGTATAGAAAAGGCCGGTCCTAATCCTTGCCCTCCTATGGTTGTTGGTGTAGGTATTGGTGGTAACTTTGAGAAATGTACAGAGCTTGCGAAAAAGGCACTTCTCCGTCCTGTAGGCAGTCATTCTGACAAAGAATATGTAAAGGAAATGGAAAAGGAGCTTTTGGAAAGAGCCAATAACTTAGGTATCGGACCTCAGGGCTTAGGTGGAAACACTACTGTACTTGGCATAAATATAGAAACCTTTGCAACTCATATTGCCGGTCTTCCTTTAGCCGTAAATATTAGTTGCCACGTTACTAGACATGGTCAGGTTACAATCTAGGGGGAATAGTTGTGAATAAAGGATTTTTTAACTTCTATTCTTTTAAGTCGAAAATTAAAGGATTGTATGAAAATCACAACAGCCTTTTTCTAATTACTTGTATAGCCATTATTACTATATTGCTAGGTGGTCTGTTTGTACACACAAGCCTGATGCCTAAAACCTATAAATCTAAGGACTTTGTTTCATCTGTGGTGCAAACTCCGGAGAAGAAAATCTCCAACAGAGCTGATGTAAATGGTATTTTCACATATGGTCCTTACATTAACCTAAATAAGGGTCAATACAATATTACACTTGATTATTCAAGTACAAATGACCAAAAATTTGAAATTACCTACGGTAACGGTGGTCTTTACATTTACAACAATGTGTTGCCAGCAGGTGAAAACTCAAAAACATTCAAGTTTAATGTACCGGAAGACATTTCTGACAAATCAGTAGAAATAAGAACTTATTACAACGGAAAAGGTGATTTTTACTTAAAAGGCGTTCAGTTAGAACCTTTGAAAAAATCTTTCATTCCATTGTTGTATATTCTCTGTTTTGTGCTTTCCTCACTTTTATGTTTCTTTGTTTTCAGAAGTGGCAAAAAATTAAGAGGACTTGCTATTGGCTATGTAGCTTTCCATTATATTGTGCTGTATCCTATAATGAGTAAGGGTCTTGTATCCATAGGTCTTACATTTTTAGTGGCAACTGTTATGACATTTGCCGTAAATTTCAGACTGGAAATAGTTTCCTATGGTATAAAAAACTTAGAAAAACCTGTAGAAATAATCTGCACACTTTTAAGCAGTTACTTATTTACAAGTGGACTTATAATACTTCTTAATTCTGAGTCTTTTAGCAATATTAATTTTGCCGGTAATGTAGACTTTCCTAATCTTGTATTGGAAATACTTATTATCTTTAATGTTCTTATATTTATGCGTATACTTTTCTTCTCAAAGAAATTCACATACGTTTTAACAGAGGTTTCAGCAGTATTTTTAGGTTTTGAGCTTATAACTCATATTACTGAAAGAAATATTTATTTCACAATGGGTGTTGTTGCAATAATAGGTTTTATAACTTATTATCTTTGCAAACATAACCACTTAACCATAACAGACACAAAATTAAATGATACATTTGCATTTATTTTTATTACAGCACTTTTCCTTTTCTTCTGTGGATATTTTGGTACTATAACTATAGCAAAATACCGAGGTTTCTGTTCTCCAACATTTGACTTTGGTATATTCTCACAGATGTTTGGAAGTATGATAAAAACGGGAATACAGTACACTACTGTAGAAAGAAATGAGTTGCTTTCTCACTTTGCTGTACACTGTTCCCCTATATGGTACTTGATGTTGCCATTTTACTTTATTTTCCCTACTCCTGAAACCTTGTTGGTTTGTCAGGTTGTACTTGTAGGTCTTGGTGTGTACCCTGTTTACCTGTTATGCAGACATAAAAGCGACAATATACCTATTGCCCTTATTATTTGTATTATATACTTGATAACTCCGGCTATGGTATGCCCTATGTACTATGATGTACACGAAACTTGCTTTTTACCATTTCTCATTTTGTTCCTAATGTACTTTATTGAAACAAAGAAATGGCGTATGGCATTTTTGTTTACTTTATTTGTATTACTTGTAAAAGAGGACTCTGCCCTTTACATAGTACCAATAGCATTGTACTTAATTACAGCTAAAAAAGAATACAAGAGAGGTATTGTACTTTGTTTCATAGCTGTTGTTTACTTTGCTTTAGCTTATTCATTAGTAAACAGCTCTGGACACGATGTTGTAGCAGCAAGATACGGAATATATTGTCTACCTGGAGAAGAAGGCACAATGCCTATGTTTAAAAATATTATAAGAGACCCTGGTTTCTTGCTCCAGACTATGTTCCACGAGGATATGTTGACATTTGTACTTTACACTTTAGGTGTACTTCTTTTCATTCCTCTTATGGGTAAAAAGTTTTCAAACCTTTTCTTGCTTTTACCGTTTTTATTTATGCACCTTGCAACTAATTACCAATATCAGCACGAAGTAGGTTATCAGTATACATTTGGACCTTGTGCCCTTGTATTCTTCCTGTTTATACTTAATATATACAGATACCCTAAAAAAATAGCCTATGGCTTTGCCATAACAGCTCTCATAGGCTCTTGCTTTGCTACTTACACATACAAAGGCAAGTTAAACTACTTTACAGAATATTACTTATCTAATAAAGAAGTATTTGACGAAACTGAATTAATGCTTGAAAAAGTTCCTAGTGATGTAACAGTTATTGCTAGTGATTTTCTTACAGCTCACTTACCTCAGGTGAAGGATATGTATGTATATCCTTATGATGACGGCAATATGCCTGATTACTATATCTTACAGCCTAGTTATATAGATAACTTTGATGATGTGGAAGAAGATATTTTATCTGAGGGTTACAAAGTTTTAGACGAAACAGATTTTGTGACAATATATGCTAAAAAAGATGCTAAGCCATTAAATGACTAAAGGAGGTTTTAAAATGGAAATCAATATTACAACTCCTATATCTCGTGAAAAGGCAAAAAGCCTTAAAGCCGGAGATATGGTTAAAATAACTGGTGTTATTTATACAGCAAGAGATGCAGCCCACAAGAGAATGTTGGAAAATCTCCACAAGGGTATTGCCCTTCCTGTAGACTTAAAAGACCAGACTATATACTTTGCCGGTCCTGCTCCTGCAAAGCCTAATGAGCCTATTGGTTCAGTTGGTCCGACTACTAGCTACAGAATGGACGCTTATTCTCCTGAAACCATTGAACTTGGTCTTACTTGTATGATAGGCAAGGGAGCAAGAAGCAAAGAAGTTGTAGACGCAATGAAGAAATATGGTGCTGTTTATATTGGTGCTGTTGGTGGTGCCGGTGCTTTAATAAGCCAGTGTGTCAAGAAATGCGAAGTTGTGGATTATGCCGATTTAGGTTCTGAAGCAATACACCGTCTTGAAGTTGTAGATTTTCCCGGTATTGTTATTATTGACAGCGAAGGAAACAACCTTTACGAAACTGAACCACCAAAATACAAAAAATAAACCATTCTAAAAGTCGATATTATAAACTCACAAAAGGTGATTAAAAGTGGTATTTTTGCTACTTTTGATTACCTTTTTTATTTTTAAGCATACTATTTTTAATAAAGTTTTTTCAATAATTTCTTTAAAAAATTTACTAAAATATCCCCTTTTATTAATAAAATACAGCTTTTTGCATAAAATACAATTATAAAAGTTGTTATATTTCACTAATTTAATTTTATTGACAAATAACATTATAAGGCTTATAATTCTAATTAAGGGATGCAATGAAGCGTTTTATACAGCCGTCATTGTACGACTGTATTTTTTTGTAAAACCACCAATTTTACATAATAAACTACTTTATTCCCCACAACATATTAATAAAAGCATAGAACGGAGGATTTATTTAATATGAATTACGTTGATAAGGTATTAGCTGAACTTATTGCAAAGAACCCAGCTCAGCCAGAATTCCATCAGGCTGCTACAGAAGTTCTTAACACTATTAAGCCAGTTATCGAAGCTGACAAGAAGTACGAAGACGCTGCTTTACTTGAAAGATTAGTTGAACCTGAACGTCAGATTATGTTCAGAGTTCCTTGGATTGATGACAACGGCGTTGTTAGAGTAAACAGAGGTTTCAGAGTACAGTTTAACTCTGCTATTGGACCATACAAGGGTGGTTTAAGATTCCATCCATCTGTAAACTTAGGTATCATCAAGTTCCTTGGTTTCGAACAGATTTTCAAGAACTCTCTTACAGGTCTTCCTATCGGTGGTGGTAAGGGTGGTTCTGACTTCGACCCTAAGGGTAAGTCAGACAACGAAGTTATGCGTTTCTGCCAGAGCTTCATGACAGAACTTTACAGACACATTGGTGCTGACACAGACGTTCCTGCTGGTGACATCGGTGTAGGTGGTAGAGAAGTAGGTTATATGTACGGTCAGTACAAGAGAATCACTGGTCTTTACGAAGGTGTTCTTACTGGTAAGGGTCTTACTTTCGGTGGTTCTTTAGTTAGAACTGAAGCTACTGGTTACGGTCTTGTATACCTTGTAGAACAGATGCTTAACGACAAGAACAACAGCTTCAAGGGTAAGACAGTTGTTGTATCTGGTGCTGGTAACGTTGCTGTATACGCAGCTGAAAAGGCTACTCAGCTTGGTGCTAAGGTTGTTACATTCTCTGACTCTAACGGTTGGGTATATGACAAGGACGGCGTAGATATTGAATACGTTAAGGACCTTAAGTTCAACAGACGTGGTAGACTTGCTGAATACACTGAAACTCACAAGAACGCTGAATACCACGAAGGTAAGGGTGTATGGAATGTTAAGTGTGACATCGCTCTTCCATGTGCTACTCAGAACGAACTTGACGAAAACGATGCTAAGGCTCTTATTGCTAACGGCTGTATCGCTGTTGGTGAAGGTGCTAACATGCCTTCTACATTAGGTGCTATTGACGCATTCTTAAAGGGTGGCGTTCTCTTTGCTCCTGCTAAGGCTGCTAATGCCGGTGGTGTTGCTACTTCAGCTCTTGAAATGAGCCAGAACAGCGAAAGATTAAGCTGGACATTTGACGAAGTAGATGCTAAGCTTCACGGTATTATGGTTAACATCTGCAAGAACATGACTGAACAGGCTGAAGCTTACGGTATGAAGGATAACTTCGTAGCTGGTGCTAACATTGCTGGTTTCAAGAAGGTTGCAGACGCTATGTTAAGCCAGGGTCTTGTATAAAATATAAATTAAATACAATACTATATAAGGGTTCAGCTTTTGCTGAACCCTTCTTTTATATGTATGAAAAAAGGGAGCTTTTTAAGCTCCCACTATTATTCTTGTTATGCTCCCTCAATACCTGTAACATCTTCTAATATTCTGTTAGTTTTCTTGATATTCTCCTTTGAATCGTCACTTTCTTTTAATTGATTAAGCAATATTGAAAATAAATCATCTCCATGAGTTGCTATAGCAGATTTTGCTCCTGCCACGTTATCAGTAATAATATTATCTACTTCTAAATCAACGCATTTCTTTAAAGAATCATCATCATTGACTGTCCAAACGTGTATTTCTTTATTTAGTTTATGGGCTCTTTCTACAACTCGACCATTTACGAAAGTAGTTTCCATACTGAAAAAGTCCACACAAGGCAAATCATAAAAATCGCCCATGGCAACAGCCATAATATATCCGGTTTTTATTTTTGGATTACACTCTTTTACTTTTCTTAAAGCCCTATAATCCAAAGATGTAACAACACATTTGTCTACAAAGTCGGTATTTTCTATTATCTTTACAACATCAGAGACAAAATCCTCTGAATCATTATTTCCTGTTTTTATTTCAATGTTTAGCTTTATTTTACCTTTACAAACATTTATAACATCTTCCAGTTTAGGAACTGTACATTTATTCCCATTTACCTCTATACAAGGTATTTTTTGAAGTTCCTCATAAGTTAAATCTCTGACATTTATATCCTTCCCTGTCATTTCCTTTAAACTGGCATCGTGGGTAACTACAATTACATTATCCTTTGTCTGTCTTACGTCCAGTTCTCCGTAGTCTGCCCCCTCTTTTATAGCCTCTTTAAAAGCCGGTATAGTGTTAGGCATAGTCACTGTAGAATTACCTCTGTGAGCCGTAACCTCTATTTTAGAGTACAATTCATCATAAATATTTGAATCAAAAATCACATAACTTACTAAAAAAATAACCAGTACAGTAAGCAAGCTACCAATAACAATCAAAAACTTAAAAATACCTTTACCCTTAGCCACAAATGCCAGCAAACGATATTCTTTTCTCTTTTCTTTCTTAGAAAAAGTATCGTCATTGTTGTTATTATACTTATAATACATAGAAGAAATTACAGCAAAGTCTACAACTACTGTAAGGCTAGTAAATATGCCACTGAATATTGGCACAGATATTGTATATAAGGTCCATAAAATGGCTACAACAGCATTGTTATGTAAATACAAATACATAATTAGGACATAAATTATAACCGTCATACATATAAGTAAGCCTATAGTTAAACTAAGTAAAATCTTAATTCCCAAAAAGTTTTTTAATATTTTAAAATATCTTTTCTTTGTAAGTCCTATACTTTCCTTAATAGCTCCTAAAGCCCTTCTGTTTTCGTAAAAGAAATAGTTATATATAAATATCAACGATATATTTGCTAAAAATACTACTATAAAAATTATCTTCAAAAGTATGTTAAGAACCTGTTTTGAGTCAATATACATTTGTATATATTCTGGAATTTTAACAACTTTGGCAATACTTGAATCCATTGTAAAATTCATCAAGCACAAAAGACATAGACTTATAAATATTATTATTAAATTATAGGGTTTAAAAATATTTGCTGTCTTTTCTCCTCCCAAAATAAGCATTTGCGTAAAAGACAGTTTTTTATTAAAATGAGAGTATTTATATGATGTTAATAGTACACTTATTTCATATATTAATGTAAAAACCAATATACAGCCTATTATAAGCATAGTTATCAATATAACAGGGTTAAACATAGCCCTTGTCATTCTATCTAAAGAAACATAGCCTATACCTGAAATCTTTAAACCTGTTCTCCAAAGTAAGGAGCAAACAGGCCATATAATGACAACAAAAGCTAGTTTATACAAAAGTTCAAACCAAAATAGTCTTTTCCAATCTTTCTTTATCAGACCTATTGATTTTTTCAAAATTTCCCTCACAATACCACCCTTTCTACAGTAAATGGTATCACAAACCTAAAATAAAATCTACACTAACTTTCCTTTTAATATCTCCTGAGCAGAATATATTGATTTATTGCCGTTTAAAACATAGGCTATAATACAAACTACAACAAACATAGTCATATTTTGTGACCCAAAGACCTCAAGACCTATAAGCATAGGTGCTATAAGTGTATTTGTGGCACTACCAAATACAGCTGCATAGCCTAAAGATGCTGTCACAACAGGATTAAGCCCCATTGCACCACCTAAAACATAGCCCAAAGATGCACCAATGGCAAACAGTGGCGTAACTTCTCCACCTTGAAAACCAATAGAAAGCGTTATAACTGTAAAGGCAATTTTTAGTATAAAATCATAGGAATATACAGTACCGTCATTAAAACAGTTATTTATAATATTTGTACCAAGTCCACAGTATCTGCCACCTAAAACGATGAAAAGCAATACAGCCAAAGGAATTGACACAACACCTATTCTAACATAGGGATTTTTAAACTTGTTTCCCATAAAAGCCTTTAATTTAGACAAGGAATATGAGAATACCTTACCTGCCAAACCAAAGGCAATACCCAATATTACAATCTTTACAACAGCCTTTTCATCTATTGAAATAGTGTCATTAATATTTACAAAGAATTTTTCCAAACCCAACAAATGAGATGTAGTGCTTGCCACATATGCCCCAACAAAAGCCGGCAAAAGTGCTTCATACTCTAAAACACCTACTGTAATTACTTCAATGGCAAAAAACAGTGCTGCCAATGGTGTTTGAAAAAGTCCACCAAAACCTGCTGACATACCTACAATAGCCATTACCTTGCCGTTGTTTGGTAAATTCAATCTTTTGCTTATATTGTGTGAAAGTGTTGCACCTATTTGTACAGCCACACCCTCTCTACCGGCACTACCACCAAATAAGTGTGTTATCCAAGTACCAATCATTACAAGAGGTATAAGTGCCTTTGGTATGCCCTCTCTTTTTTCCTGTGTTGTTTCCAAAACAAGGGACATACCTTTTAAACTTTCTTTACTGCATTTGTTGTACATATATATTATAAGTAGTCCGGCTATAGGTAAAAAAGGCAAAAGCATTTTATAGTGTTCAGTCCTAAAATCTGTTATAAAAAGCAATACCCTGCCAAAAAGTGCATCAATAGCACCTACAATAATTCCCACAACTATAGCCAATAATACATATATAGATATATTTTTAATTTTCATTTTATCCTCCAATTTTCCTATAAACGCAGAAAAGCTGATGATTTCTGCGTACCAAAATAAAAACGCAGACGTCATCAGCCCTTCGGCAGTTCAGGACAAAGTCCTAGGGAGAACATCATTCCCATAGGCTGTCTTATCGACAGCCTTGCAATAAATGCTTGAAATTATATAATTAATTAGTATTTCTTAATACCAATATCTTTTCTAAAGTGTTTATCCTTAAAGTCGATTTTAGCAACACCTTCATAAGCTGTTTTAATAGCTTCATCAAGGTTTTCGCCTACACCTGTAACACCTAAAACTCTACCACCGTTAGTTACAAACTTACCGTCCTTTAAAGCTGTACCTGCATGGAAAACTGTAATATTATCCATAGCTTCAGCATCTTCAAGACCAGTAATTTCATAACCCTTCTTGTAGCTTACAGGGTAGCCACCACTTGCCATAACTACGCAAGCTGCTGCGTTATCTTCCCACTGAACATCAACCTTATCAAGAGTACCGTCTACACAAGCCTCAAAAATTTCCATAAGGTCAGTTTTAAGTCTAGGAAGTACAACCTGAGTTTCAGGGTCTCCAAAACGTGCATTGTATTCAATAACTTTCATACCCTTTGGAGTAAGCATAAGTCCAAAGAAAATAATGCCCTTGAAAGTTCTACCTTCTTCATTAAGAGCATCAACTGTTGGCTGATAAATTGTCTTCATACATTCTTCGGCAAGTTCCTTTGTGTATACTCTACTAGGAGAGAAAGTACCCATACCACCTGTATTAAGACCTTCGTCATTATCATAAGCTCTCTTATGGTCCTGAGCAGATACCATAGGAACAATAGTCTTACCATCGCAGAAAGAAAGTACAGACATTTCCGGACCAGTTAAAAATTCTTCAATTACAACTGTATTACCACTATCGCCAAACTTCTTATCAAGCATAATTTCCTTTAAGCCTTCAAGAGCTTCTTCTAATGTGTTGCAAATAAGAACGCCCTTACCTAAAGCAAGACCATCAGCCTTTAAAACTACTGGGAAATTGCCATTTTTAACGTGTTCAACAGCTAAATCATAATCACTGAAAGTACCATATTCAGCAGTAGGAATGTTATACTTACGCATAAGTTCCTTACTGAATGCCTTACTACCTTCAATAATAGCTGCATTTGCTCTAGGTCCGAAAATTCTAAGACCTTCTTTTTCAAAAGCATCAACAATACCACCAACAAGTGGGTCGTCCATACCTACAACTGTAAAGTCAATGCCTTCGTTCTTAACAAACTCAATGAGCTTGTGAAATTCCATAGCACCAATGTTTACTAATTCAGCAAGCTGACCAATACCAGCATTACCTGGTGCACAATAAATCTTATCAACCTTTGGGCTTTGAGAAAGTTTCCAAACAATTGCGTGTTCTCTACCACCACTACCAACAACTAAAACTTTCATTTACTTTAATCTCCTTACCTTATCGCCATGCACCTGTAATTTACCCTGTGCATAAAGGCTTATTGCCTCTGGATATATAACCCATTCTGCCTGTTCCATAACTCTCTTTTGTAAAACTTCAGGAGTATCGTCATCTAAAACTTCAACAGCCTTCTGAAGTATAATAGGACCTGCATCAGTAATAGGCGAAACAAAGTGAACAGTAGCACCTGTAACCTTAACACCCTTTTCAAGGGCAGCCTTATGAACTCTAAGTCCATAAAAGCCGTCGCCACAAAAGCTAGGAATAAGTGCTGGGTGAATATTCATAATCTTGTTTTCAAAAGCCTTTATAAATTCTTCACCTAATATTGTCATATATCCTGCCAATATAATTAAATCTACATTCATTGACTTAAAATGGTCAATAAGTGCCTTTTCAAAGCCACCGTTAGGGTAGTCCTTTTTGCTAATAACTACAGAAGGAATATTGTGCTTAGCTGCTCTTTCCATAGCATAAGCACCTTCCTTACTGCTGACTACAGTAACGACCTGACCGTCTATTTTTCCTGCATCAATGGCATCGAGAACAGCCTGTAAGTTAGTTCCTCCACCACTGACCATTGCACCAATTCTAATCATTGAAGAACCTCCAATTATTTAAGGTTAATCTGAATACCTTCGCCCTTAGTAACGTAACCAATCTTGTAAGCCTTTTCGCCTAAACCTGCAAGAACTTCAATAGCCTTGTCAGCATCTTCTGGAGCAACAGCTGCAACCATACCAATACCCATATTGAAAGTATTGTACATACTCATTCTTTCTACATTACCCATTTTTTCAAGTAAAGAGAAGATAGGAAGAATATCCCAAGTACCTTCATCAATATTAACCTTTAAGCCCTCTGGCATCATTCTTGGAATGTTTTCAATGAAACCACCACCAGTAACGTGGCTAAGACCCTTAACATTTACCTGCTTTAATAATTCAAGAACAGGCTTAACATAAATCTTTGTTGGAGTTAAGAGAGCTTCACCTAAAGTACAGCCTAAGCTATCTTCGTACTTTGATAAGTTTTCCTTATTTGGTTCAAAAATCTTTCTAACAAGGGAATAACCATTAGAGTGGATACCACTTGAAGCAATACCAATAAGTACATCACCATCAGCAATCTTGCTACCGTCAACAGACTTAGCCTTATCCATAATACCAACTGTGAAACCTGCTAAATCGTATTCATCTACTGGGTAGAAACCAGGCATTTCAGCAGTTTCACCACCAATAAGTGAACAGTTAGACTGTCTACAACCTTCAGCTACACCACTTACGATTTCTGCAATCTTTTCTGGTTCATTCTTACCACAAGCAATATAGTCTAAGAAGAAAAGAGGTTCTGCACCACTACAAACTACATCGTTTACACACATAGCAACTGCATCAATACCAATAGTATCGTGCTTATCCATAAGGAAAGCAATTTTAAGCTTTGTACCAACACCGTCAGTACCACTAACGAGAACAGGTTCTTCCATATCCTTAGCCTTTGCAATAGAGAAAAGACCTCCAAAACCACCTATATCTGTAAGCACTTCTGGTCTGAATGTGCTTTTAACGTGACCTTTCATTAATTCGACTGCCTTGTAACCGGCTTCTACGTCTACACCTGCTGACTTATAATCCATAGTGTACCTCCTAATTTTTTTATATAAAAGTTTACTTTTGAATATATTATCTATTTTAGTTTATATGGCAAAAAAAGTCAATAACAACACTTATTTTACAACAATAATATTTTTGAACAATTCTGATTTTTCAATAGACTTCTGGTCACTGACTGTTGACATTACTATATTTTCCATAGCTGTTGTAAGTTCCTGACCTACTTCTCTTATATCATTAAGAGAAACTGAAAGCATTTCCTCACGTCTTAAATCCAATCTTTCCTGTGTAACTCCATTGTAATGACGTCTTAAAACAATAGAATTAATTCTGTTGTTCTTTAATGGAGCATCTTCCACATTTACAGCACCTATTATAAATCTGTTTAAGTGCTTTTCGTCCATATCTATTTCAGATAAGTAGTTTCCCACGTTTTTAAACACTTCATAGCTCTTGTTTATATTAGGGTCACGATATGAGTACATATAAAAATAATTTCCATTTAAAAAGCCACAGCCACCACCGTAAGCTCCACCTTTTAATCTGATATTGTCCCAAATATACTCACTTGTCACAATCTGCTTTGCAACTCTTAAGACACCACTTACCTTTTTGTATACACAGCCAATGGCATTATAACTTACGTTAGTGTTCACACTGTAGGCTATATTCTTCTTTTCAGGCGTCAACACAAGTTTTTGATGCTTTTCACCTGTAGGAATATTTTTCTTAATATCCTCAATATAGCTTGAAACAGCCTCTTTGTCACAGCTATTGCCTGTAACCACATAGAACATATTAGCTGAAGTAAATATTTTTTCAGCCAAACTTTCCATTTCTCTTGCTGTCTTTTCAATATTGCTTGTGTCACAAACATAATGATAATTGTTTATGCCACCAACTGCCTCCTCATAGGCATAGCAAGAACTGATATTAGCCAAACAAGTATTATATGCTACAGAGTTTCCACTTTCTTCATAGGTTTCATATAAGTCCTGCTTATATTCTTCCATAAGATTTTTTAATCTTTCATAGTCACTGTATTTTTGGCAAATAACCTTTTTGAATATATCCAAAGCCTTAAATATATTTTCTCTTAAAGCCTTTATTTTAAATATTATAACCGGTTCAAAGTCTGTTTTACTCTTTAATGTTGAGAAGTAAGCAGAAAATCCACCGGTATAAAAATCAATATCTGTGGCTACATCTTTATCAAATACATTTACAATGTACTTATAAAGTCCAAGTCTTGACAACTCATCTTTTTCAAGAGCAGAAACATCAAAAACTAAATCTACATATACTATCTCTTTGGACTTTACTGGTGCAAAAATATTGTCCTCATTTACTTCATAAGGAATATAAAGTGCCTTTTTATCTATTTCACTAACCTGAATAGAATGTATTTTGGCTACTTCCTCCGGTGTATCCTCCATTTTTCTGTATTCATCTAAAGGTTTATTGTTCTTTGGAGGTACTGGTACTTCTTCTTTATTTGCCTTAGACCCAGCAATTAAAATACCATAACAGCCCTTACCTAACAAATATTTTTTAACAAATTCTTTTACATCTATTTTTTCAATGGCATCAAAGAGTTTGTTCATTTTCATAGACTCAAAATTATCCTGACCATACATAACACTTCTGTGCAAAAGCAAGTTATAGAAAAGACCTACTGGTTTATAGCCAAAATCCTGTTCCATAGTAAAGAACTTGTATGAATTTATAACACTTTGTAACTTATGTTGGTCAATGCCATTTTCAGCAATATCTTCCCAACATTTTTCAATTATTTCCTTGAACTTATTTAAGTCCTTTTCCTTTGAACCCTTTACTGTAATTTCCACATAAGGCATATATCTGGAATCGTCATTTACGGCTTCTACCATAGAGCCAAGACCTGATTTTATGATTTCTTCCTTTATTTGCCCGTCTTCTACATTACAAACGGCATCACAGAGAATATCCATAAAAAGACATTTTTCAAAATCCAAAACATTTCCGTAGGTATACATTACTTCCATAATGTTATCCCCGTCTTTTTCACTTTCAACTACAATATCCTCATAGCTTTGTGGCTGAAAATCAGGAGAAACCAATCTATCTCTTTTTTCAAAATTACAAAGATATTCTTTGTCCAAAAATTCCAAATATTTGTTAATATCCAAATCACCATAGAAATAGAATGTGGCATTTGAACCGTGATAATATTTTCTGTGGAAGTCCAAAAATTCGTTGTAATCAAGTTCAGGTATATTGTCAGGATTGCCTCCTGAATAATTAGCATAGTCACTATCCTTAAAGAGTTCTCTCTTTAATTTATGTCTTAAAACTATGTCAGGGGCAGAAAATACACCCTTCATTTCATTTAAAACTATACCATTTAACTTTTTGCCGTCACTGTTCCAACCCTCTTGACGGAATATGCCTTCTCTCTCATATATAAGTGGCTTAAATACACCGTCTGTATAAACTTTTACCATTGTATCAAAATCTGTAAGGTTTGTACTGGCAATAGGATATATTGTCTTGTCAGAATAAGTTACTGCATTTAAGTAAGTGTGTATAGAACCTTTATCTAATATATTAAAAGGGTCTTTAACCCTGTAATTTTCAGAACCACATAGTACACTATGTTCCATAATGTGAGGTATACCCTTGTCATTTGTAGGCAAAGTATTAAAAGCAACAGAATATACTCTGTTTTTATCGTCATTTTCCATATAAATGAGCTTTGCTCCACATTTATGAGTATAGATATAACCTGTAGAAGATATTTCGTCAATATATTCTTTATGCTTCAACTCAAAATTGTACATTACATCAACACCTTTTATTTTAATTAAAGGGCTGTCAGTTATTGTACCAACAGCCCTCATTATATTTATTTTACCAATTAACTTTCACGATACTGTTCAACAAATTTTTTTGCTTCGTTTCTAATAGCCTCAACAGGGTGCTTGCTGGCAACTGTTGTAAAATACTTAGCTGCTGTATTATTATCCCCTGCCTTTTCTACAATTTTAGCAAGCTGATACATAGCACTATAACGTATCTCATCGCCATCACCGGTACATTTAATACACTTATCAAAGTATGTCTTTGCATTATCTGTATCATTTTTAGACTGGCTTGATGAACCAAGTTCATAGTAATACTTTGCTCCTGCCGGAAGAATAGTCGCTTTAAGCTGGTTATACTGATTTACAGCTTCCTGACCAAAACCACTTGTACTAAGAGCTAAAAGTTTATCAGCAGCCTCGCCTACACTACCTTCATTATAATACGTTTCAATATCTGCCAATGCTCTAACTCTTTGTTGTAATTCCTGTTCTCCGGCTGTGTACAACTTGGATTTCAAATTTTCGTTTTCATCTGTAAGACGTTTTATAGTTTCGTTATTTTTACTTAACTGGTCATTTTTATTATTTAAATCTATGTTATATTGAAGTTCCTGTTCTTCAAGATTTTTTTGGTATCCACCAGAAATAGCCGGCATAATAAGCCCACCTAATATAACAACTGCACACAATGCACCAACACCGAAAGAAAGCATAGAATAACTATGGTTCATTAAGTTTCTTACTATAGTAACACCTTTCTTTTCGGTATTTTCCTTATTCTTTTTCTTGAATACACTTGTAGTATCTGGTTTTAACTCTTTAAGATAGGCTACAGCCTTTTCGTTTTCCTTATCTATTTTAAGAACCTTTTCCAAAAGGCGAATTGCAGCACTAGTATTTCCCTGTTTCATACGGCAAAGTGCCATTAAAATATTTGCATCAACAAAGGCTGAATTTATTTCCAAAGCCTTTTTTAATGACATAACAGCAAGGTCTACGTTGTCTAATTTTATAGAGTGTAAAGCCTTGTTATAAGCTGTAATGGCATCTATTTTAGACATTTCCTTTGCATTGTATGAACAATCCTGTATATATTTAAGAGCGTCATTGCCACTTTTCTGATATTTAAGGCTTATTTGCCAATGGAGAATACCATCCGTTACTCTGCCCAATTTATAATATACCAGACCCAGTAAATTCTGGGCCTGTATATTGTCTTTCTTTAAAGCGACACTTTTTCTGAGACTGTGAACAGCTTCAGTATACTTGCCCTCTTTTGCAAGGACAATGCCCCTATTATAATATCTGATAGACAGGTTATAAATCTTGATTAAATAGCCGTTTTCTCCGGCACCGGAACTGTAGTTAAAATTATAATGTCTGTCTATCATAATTAGTCGCTCCTTATTTTTTTAGTGCTTCTCGGAGAATATCCATTAAATCTTCTATATTGTTATCATTTATAATTTTTTCAACATCTTTCATTTCTGGGAGAGGTTGAAATTTAGCTAATTCTTTCTTAAAATCGAACACAGGTTATGCCCCCTTATTCTTCGCTGTCATTCTCCTGTGGAACAATGGCAATACCCAAATCAGTAAGCTGATTTTCATCAACAATGTTTGGAGCATCAGTTAAAAGACAACTTGCGTCCTTAACCTTAGGGAATGCAATTACGTCTCTGATACTTTCTGCACCTGTAAGGAGCATAATAAGTCTATCAAGACCGAAAGCAAGACCACCATGAGGTGGAGCACCGTACTTGAAGGCATCAAGTAAGAAACCAAATCTTTCCTGTGCAACTTCCTTATCAAGGCTTAAAAGCCTGAAAGTCTGTTCCTGAATATCATCTCTGTGAATTCTGATACTACCACCACCAAGTTCGCAACCATTAAGAACCATATCGTAAGCCTTAGCTCTAACAGTAGCAACTTCGCCATTCATAAATGCGTCTAAGTCTTCGTCCATAGGAGAAGTGAATGGGTGGTGCATAGCAAGGTATCTGCCTTCTTCTTCGCTGTATTCAAACATTGGGAATTCTGTTACCCAAAGGAACTTGTAATCTTCGTTATCAAGAATATCAAGACGCTTTGCTACTTCAAGTCTTAATGCACCTAAAGCATCAAATACAACCTTATTTCTGTCAGCACAGATAAGAATAAGGTCACCGGCCTTTGCATCAAACTGGTCACAGATTTCCTTAATCTGGTCATCGTTGAAGAACTTAGAAATAGAAGTCTTGTAACCGTCTTCCTTAACTACAATCCAAGCAAGACCCTTTGCACCGTAAGTCTTAGCAACATCTACAAGAGAATCAATCTGCTTTCTTGAGAATGTGCCACAACCTTCTGCATTAATACCTCTTACAGAACCACCTGCATCAATAGCATTCTGGAATACACCAAATTCACTGCCATTTACAACATCTGTAATGTTATGAAGTTCCATACCGAAACGAATATCCGGCTTATCAGAACCAAAACGTTCCATGGCTTCCTTCCAAGGCATTCTCATAAGAGGAGTAGGAATATCAAAGCCCTTGATTTCCTTGAAAATCTTCTTCATAAGTCTTTCATTTACTTCCATTACGTCATCTTCTTCAACGAATGAAAGTTCCATATCTATCTGAGTGAATTCCGGCTGTCTGTCAGCTCTTAAATCTTCATCTCTAAAGCACTTAGCAATCTGGAAATACTTATCAAAACCAGAAACCATAAGTAACTGCTTGAAAAGCTGAGGACTCTGTGGAAGTGCGTAGAAGTTACCTGGGTGTACTCTACTTGGTACAAGGTAATCTCTTGCACCTTCTGGAGTAGACTTAGTTAAAACCGGTGTTTCAATTTCAATAAAGCCTTCTTCAGCAAGGAACTGACGTACAATCTGAGCTACCTTACTTCTAAGAATAATGTTGTTTGCAACATTAGGTCTTCTTAAATCAAGGTATCTGTATTTTAATCTAAGTTCTGTACTTACGTTTACACTTTCTTCAACCTGGAAAGGAGGTGTGTCAGATTCTGATAAAATCTTAATGTCATCTACTTCTACTTCGATTTTACCAGTCTTCATATCAGGATTGATATTTTCCGGAGTTCTTGCAGCAACTGTACCAGTTACAGCTACAACATATTCATTCTTAATTTCCTTTACCTTCTTAGCTGTATCTTCAGAACATTCGTCTAAGTTTACAACTACCTGAATAATGCCTGTTCTATCTCTTAAAAGAACAAACTGGAAATGGCTAAATTCTCTTTTTCTTGAAACCCAACCCATAAGAGTGACTTTCTTGCCTACCATTTCTTCATTTACATCACAGCAATAACAGCTTCTCTTTAAGCCGTTTAACAATTCTCCCATTGTAGTATCTCCTTAAATTTATAATTTTAAAAGTATATTTTAAAGGTTCTTTAACTCATCTTCAATAGCTGAAAGAGTAATTTCTTTCTGTTCGCCATTGAGCATATTTTTAAGTCTAACCTTGTCATTAGCAATTTCATCATCGCCTAATACAACATTGTATACAGCACCGATTTTGTCAGCATACTTCATCTGTGCCTTAACACTTCTGCCAACTGTGTCATATTCTGCGTGGATACCGGCTTTTCTTAAATCATAGCCGATTTCCTGTGCCTTTAAAGCACCCTTTTCGCCAATAGAACCAATATAAACAAGTGGATTATTTGAATCAACTTCATTAAGTCCCTGAGCCTCAAGAACAAGCATAATTCTTTCAAGACCCATAGCAAAACCTACAGCACCCATTGGAGAGCCACCACATTCTTCAACTAAGTTGTCGTAACGGCCACCACCACATATTGTACCCTGAGCACCGATTTCATCACTTACAAATTCAAAAACTGTTCTTGTATAGTAATCAAGACCACGAACAATACCCTTATCTACTTCATAAGGAATACCCATAGCCTCAAGGCTTGCCTTTAATTTTTCAAAATGAGTTGCACATTCTTCGTCTAAAATATCGAGAACAGCAGGAGCATCAGAAAGAACTTCCTTACAGTTCTTATTCTTACAATCTAATACTCTTAAAGGATTTTTTTCAAATCTTGACTTACAGTCATCACAAAGATGGTCAAGTCTGTCGCCAATGTAATCCTTTAATACCTTGTTATATTTCTTTCTACATTCGTTAGAACCAAGAGAATTAATCTTTAATCTAACATTCTTTAAACCTAATCTATTGAAAATTTCATATACAAGAGAAATAACTTCTGCATCGGCACTTGCATCGTAAGTACCGTACATTTCTACACCAAACTGGTGGAACTGCTTATAACGTCCTGCCTGTGGTCTTTCATTTCTGAAACATGGTGTAACATAGAAAAGCTTTGTAGGCTGAGCCTCTGAATAAAGACCATTTTCAATAAATGCTCTTGCAGCACCGGCTGTACCCTCCGGTTTAAGTGTAAGACTTCTGCCACCTCTGTCTTCAAAGGTAAACATTTCTTTCTGAACAATATCAGTTGTTTCACCTACACCTCTTTGGAAAAGTTCAGTATATTCAAACATTGGTGTTCTAATTTCGTTTATACCAAAACTCTTACAAACATCTCTTACTGTTTCTTCTAATTTAGTCATTAACTTTACTTTGTCGCCAAGAAAGTCATTAGTTCCTCTAGGACGTTTTAAAGCCATTTTATTCCAACCTCTTTTCTCTGTATCATTTCATCTATTCTGTTTATGTAGTCATCAACGCTTTTTACGTTGAATATTCTTTCAATCTGTGCATTTTCGCTATTTACAAGTTTTGTAGAACCACCGGCACCAAGAGCAAGTATTGTCTGCTGTTCTTCCATAATTTCTACGTTGTAAATACATTCATAGCCCTCTTTAGCATAACCAACATTTTCAAAATTACCAACCATATTCTTTTGACGGTACATATAATATGGGTGCATACCCATTCTATCTGTGAAAAATGCTGCCAAGCCAAGAAGTCTATCCATTAAGCCGGCATCTGTCATTGTGTAATCCCCTAAGGTTTCCTTCAAACGAGATGCTCTCTTTACTGCAAGGGTATGAACAGTAATACTCTCAGGTCCTAATTCCTTAAGACCCTTTAAAGTATTTGTAACTTCTTCTTCGCCTTCACCGGGAAGACCAAGAATAATGTCTGTATTTATATCCTTAAATCCTTCTTCTCTTGCCATTTTAAAGGCATCAATAAACATTTCTACTGTATGATTTCTGCCTATAAGGTCAAGAGTTTTTTGGTTTAAAGTCTGTGGATTAATTGAAATTCTACCAACATTGTGGTGTCTTAATATTCTCAACTTTTCCCTTGTAATAGTATCAGGTCTGCCTGCCTCAACAGTATATTCCTGTGGTCTTGAATAGTATTTATCTACCATTGACAACAATCTTTCAAGCTGTTGTTCATTAAGTGAAGTTGGAGTACCTCCACCAATGTAAATACTTGAAATTTTCTTATACTGGTAATACTTTGAACAATGAGCCATTTCCTTTTCAAGAGCATCTAAGTAGGCGTCCATTTTACCATTATAACGCTTCATATCATAGGAAGTAAAGGAACAATATAAGCATCTTGTAGGACAGAAAGGAATTCCAATGTACAATGAAACCTTGCCCTTGCCGTCTTTTAATATTTTCTGTTCAGAGCTGGCAACTGAAAACATAAGTGAAACCTTATCAGGGCTTACTTTGAATTTTCTAACCATTTCTTCCCTTATTTCGAAGTCGCTTTTGCCCTCTGCCCACATATCTGAAACCAACTTAGCAGGTCTTACACCTGTAAGAATACCCCAAGGCATATCAATATTTTTAACAGCCTTTAAAGCTCGCAATATAGCAACCTTTAAAACTCTTTTATGTTCTTTTATATCATCAAACTGACCGATACAGGCACCTGATGTTATTTCCTTACCGTTTTTAAAAACGTGGGCAGATGCTGTATTTTTAGACAACACAGAAACAACTGTAAAGTTATCTCCCACTTCATCTACCTGCGTATATTTTTCATTTGGATAAAACATCATCAGCATTGAAACAACGTCATCAACGTATTTATGCCCTGATACTATATAGTCCATATTTCCTCCATATGTTTAAGCATTTTATACCCTAAAAACAATTAAACATTAATATACATATTATTTTCCTTTTCAAATCCTATTTCTGTAGGCTGTCCATGACCTGAGTAAACCTTTACGTAATCCGGCAATACAAAAAGCTTTTCTTTAATACTCTTTGTAATCTGAACAGAACTACCCATAGGAAAATCAGTTCTGCCATAGCTCATATAGAAAAGTGTATCTCCTGAAAAGAGCACACCCTCTCTTTCAAAGTAGAAACAGCCACAGCCCGGTGTATGTCCCGGAGTTATAATAGTTTCAAACTCCAAATTGCCAAAGGCAAACTTTTCTCCGTCTTGCAAAACTCTGTCATACTCTATTGTAATAGGTTCTGTAAAACGTGAAGATAAGTTATAAACAGGATTTTCAGCAATCTTTTCATCTCCTGCACATATAAACACAGGAGCATCTGTGTGAGCCTTAATATCAGCTACAGCACCAATATGGTCAAAATGACAATGAGTAAGACAGATTGCTACAACTTCCAAATTGTTATCATCTATTTTTTTATTTAACTTTTTTCCATTTTCCCCTGGGTCAATAACTATTGCCTTGTTTGTACTTTCATCTACAACAAAGTAACAGTTTTCACCCATAGACTGGGAAATTTCACACATTAAACGCATTATAGAACCTCCATTAATGCTAGAATAACTTATCACTATCTAATAAAATAGTAATTGGTCCATCATTTAAAAGTTCAACCTTCATATCAGCCTGAAAGACACCACTTTCCACCTTTGGATAATGTTCTTTAGCATATTTTACAAAGTTATTGAAACTTTCCCTTGCCTCATCAGGCTTAGCACCCATAGCAAAGCTAGGGCGATTACCCTTTCTGGCATCAGCATATATTGTAAAGTTAGGAACTAAAAGCACACCGTAGTCAAGGTCAGTTACAGATAAATTCATTTTATCCTCACTGTCCTCAAAAATACGGAGTTTTGTTATTTTGTTAAACATTCTTTCAAAGACACTTTCGTCATCTCCTGTATTCATTCCTACAAGAGCAAGTATGCCTTTATCTATCTTGCCCACAACCTCACCGTCAATAGTAACACTTGCGTGGGCAACTCTCTGTAAAACCAATCTCATTATGTTGTCACTCTCTCAATTCTGTCTACGCCAGAAATCTGTAATATCTTTTTACAAATAAACTCAAGCTGTTCCTTACCCTTTATCTTCATAGATAAATCAATAACTGCACTGTCGTTCTTTAAAGCTCTGGCATTTACATTTAACACCGGAACGCCGTCATCAACAAGAACTTTAAGAATATCAACTGTAAGACCATCTCTGTTAGGAGCAAATACTCTAATTTCAGCACTATAGTTAGCTTCACCCTTGTTATCAAGAGGTACACTCCATTCAGCCTCTAAAAGTCTTGCTCTTTCTTCTTCACTAAGATTAATAATGTTTACGCAGTCAGTTCTGTGAATAGAAACACCTCTACCTCTTGTAACAAAACCAACAATTTCATCACCGGGAACAGGACCACAGCACTTAGAAAATCTAACATCTGTATCTCCAATACCCTTAATGTAGACACCACTTTTAGTTTTCTTTCTAGGAGCAGTCGCTGCAGCAGCAGCTGCTGCATCAACCTGAGCCTTAACAGCCTCCTCTTTTTCCTTTAAAAGCTGGTCAGCTGTCTTTTTCTTCTTTTCTTCAATCTGATAAAGCTCATTAAGTTTGTTTACTATCTGACCTTCTTTAAGTCCACCGTGACCTACAGCAGCACAAATAGAATCCCAATCTCTAAAGCTATATCTTTCAAGGACTTTAGCAACTAATTTAGGTGTAGTTAAGTCGGCAACATTATAGCCCTTTCTTTTAGCTTCACGCTCAATAAGTTCCCTACCCTTTACTATATTTTCTTCTTTATTTATCTTCTTATACCATTGGTTAATCTTAGAGCGAGCCTGACTTGTCTTTACAAAGTTAAGCCAATCTCTACTTGGACCTCTGGAATTTTGGCTAGTAACGATTTCTACTCTATCGCCATTCTGGATTTGGTAGTCAAAGTTTACAATTCTACCATTTACTCTTGCACCAACCATAGTATTACCTACAGCTGAATGAATAGCATAGGCAAAGTCAACAGGTGTAGAACCTTCTACAAGGCTTATTACCTCACCACTAGGACTGAAACAGAATACACTATCATTAAAGGCATCAAGGTCAGTCTTAATAGTGTCCATAAATTCCTGATTATCTGACATATCTCTCTGCCATTCAAGAATTCTTCTAAGCCAAGTAAGCTTAGCATCTTCACTTGTTTCTTCTTCAATTTCTGTTTTGCCCTGTTTGTATTTCCAGTGGGCAGCAATACCATACTCAGCAGTTCTGTGCATTTCGTATGTTCTAATCTGTATTTCAAATATTATACCGTCCGGACCAATTAATGTATTGTGTAATGACTGATACATATTGGCCTTTGGCATAGCAATATAATCTTTAAATCTGTTAGGCATAGGTGTATAAGCCTCGTGAACAACACCTAAAACACCGTAACAGTCTTTTATACTTTCTACTAAAACTCTAACTGCAAACAAGTCAAAAATCTGGTCAAGAGTTTTATTCTTGTTGTGCATTTTCTTGTAAATACTGAAGAAATGTTTTGGTCTGCCATAAACTGTACACTTAATGTCAGCTTCTTCACATTTCTGACGTATTTCCTTTACGATTTTTTCAACGTCAGCCTCTCGTTCAGACTGCTTTCTATGGATTTTATCAGCTAAATCAAAATAAGCATCTTTATCCAAATATCTAAGGCATAAATCCTCAAGCTCTGTCTTAATTTTAGAAATACCAAGACGGTCAGCCAAAGGTGCGTAAATATCAAGGGTTTCCTGTGCCTTTTCCTTTTGCTTTTCAGGTGTCATAAACGACAATGTTCTCATATTGTGAAGTCTATCGGCAATTTTTATAAGTATTACTCTTATATCCTTTGCCATAGACAAGAACATTTTTCTATAGTTTTCAGCCTGCATTTCCTCTTTTGAAGAATATTCAATCTTTTCAAGCTTTGTAACACCGTCTACTAAGAGGGCAACATCAGGATTGAACATTTCAGATATTTGTTCAAGGGAGTACTGTGTATCTTCTACAACATCGTGAAGAATACCGGCTACAATACTTTCCATATCCAATTCCAATTCAGCCAATATTTTAGCAACTGAAAGAGGGTGGATAATATAAGGTTCTCCAGATTTTCTCTTTTGGTTTCCGTGAGCCTTTCTCGCAAGATTATAGGCTTTCTCCACCATATCAAGATTTTTATTAGGACGATACTTTGCAATTTCAGCCAATAAATCTTTGTATAGTTGTTCTATCTGTTCGTCTGTACTAACAGCCTCACCTACAGGCTTGTTACTTCTGGTAGCCTTTTGAGAAACTATATTATCCTCGATTATTAATTTGTTGTCATGAATAGTGTCTTTGCCCATAAAACTCACTTCCTTATAAAATAAATATTATTATACCCCTTTTTATGGCAATTTTCAAGAGAAATTGCCATAGTTAGCCAAGTAAATAATCAATTTTTTCACTTATCTCTTTATTGTGGATAAACAAGGTTTTCATCTTTCAAGTTATAGAGAACTTCATCAAGGAATTTCTTACTTTCCCACTTAGCTATTGTCAAATTGTGGTCAAGATAGTTACCACATTCCTTTGAAGTTGTAGCCGGTACAATACCTTCAAAATCTCTTACATATTCAAAAGACTTTGTAATAACATCTGCAACGTCCTTAGATGATAAATCGCCCTTGAAAATCAAGTACATACCTGTTCTGCAACCCATTGGTCCAACATAAATAACCTTGTCAGCCCAACCACTTTCATCACTTCTTAAATAAACAGCTAAAAGATGTTCAAGAGTATGAATTGCAGGAATATCTACAGGTGGTTCAATATTAGGTCTTTTAATTCTTACATCAAAAGTAGTAACAGTTTCGTTACCAACACTGTCCTTTCTTGAAACATATATACCTCTTAATAATCTATCGTGGTCAATAGTAAAACTAGCAACTTTCATATTTTACACTCCTTAATTTAAAACTAATATTCAGATTTATTTTAAACCTTTTCCGACAACTTTACAAGTCTATTGACAACAAATATTTATACCAATTTTTTGGATATTTATAACTTCTGTACAAAGACCTATTTCCTACTAAACCCATAGCCAAAATAACTTAAAAAACTCCAATTTTTATCACAAAAAACGCCTTTTGTTTGATATTAAATTAACAAGTAAAACGGGCAACAAAATTGGCGAATTACCTTGAAATTTAATTGAAAATATTGTATCATATAAACATATATATAGTTGTAGATACATTGATTTGTATAATATTACTACAGCTATTAGACGGTTGGTTTCCGTCAAAAAATTATAGGAGGCATGGTTATGAATTTACAGACCTTTAACCGTGGAGGTATTCATCCGCCGGATGGCAAAGCCTTAGCTAAGGATAAGCCTATCCAGATACTTATGCCAAAAGAGGGTTCTCTTTTAGTTTACCCAATGAGCCAGCATATTGGTGCACCTTGTGAACCAATTGTAGCCAAGGGTGACAGAGTTCTCGTAGGTCAGAAAATCGCCGAAGCCGGTGGTTTTGTTTCTGCACCTATTCACGCATCTGTATCAGGCACAGTAAAGGATATTAAGCCTATGGCTACTCCAAGCGGTGCTATGGTTAAATCCATTATCATTGAAAACGATGGTTTATACGAGGAAGACCCATCTATTGGCAAAGACACAGATTACGAGTCTTTTTCAAATGAAAAAATCCTTGAAAAAGTTAAGGAAGCCGGTATTGTAGGTCTTGGTGGTGCAGGTTTCCCAACTCACGTTAAGCTCAACCCACCTAAGGATTGCAAGATTGATACTGTTATTGTAAACGGTGCTGAATGTGAACCTTACCTTACAACTGACTACAGACTTCTTATGGAACAGCCTGAAAAAGTTGTAAAGGGTCTTGAAATTATCCTCAAACTTTTCCCAGACGCAACAGGCTATATTGCTATTGAAAACAACAAACCTGACGCTATTGAAAAGGTTGTTAAAACTGTTGGAAACAACCCTAGAATAAAGGTTCTTGCTCTTATGACTAAGTATCCTCAGGGTTCTGAAAAACAACTTATTAATGCCGTTACCGGCAGAGAAGTTCCTTCAGGTGCTTTACCAGCAAATGCCGGCTGTATTGTAGATAATGTAGATACAGTTGTAGCTATTGAAACAGCTGTATGCGAAGACAGACCTTTAATGCGTCGTATCGTTACATTAACTGGTAAGGCTGCCAATAACCCTGGTAACTATGAAATTCGTATCGGTATGAATATGAACGAGCTTATTGAAATGGCAGGAGGTTTAAATGAAGACCTCGGCAAGATTATCGCTGGTGGTCCTATGATGGGTCCGGCTATGTTCTCAACTGACTGTCCATTTATAAAGACTTCTTCTGCTCTTTTATGTCTTACTAAGAAAGATGCTGAACTTCCACCAGAAAGCAACTGTATTCGTTGTGCTAAATGTATCAACGCCTGTCCAATGGGTCTTATGCCAGCTAAGCTTAATAAGCTCGCTCTTGCAAAGGACTACGAAGGTTTTGCTGCTAACAACGGTCTTGATTGTATTGAATGTGGTTCATGCTCTTATGTATGTCCAGCTAAGCGTCACCTTACTCAGACTCTCAGAATCTGTAAGCGTGAAACAATGGCTATTATGAGAGCTAAGGCACAGAAGAAATAGGAGGATGACAGACAATGGGAAATAATAATTTAATGGTGTCCGGCACTCCCCATATTCGTTCCAATGAAACTATAACATCTATTATGAGAGATGTTGTAATTGCCCTTTGCCCTGCTGCAATTATGGGTATCATTTTCTTTGGTATTAGTGCCGCTATTGAAATTGCAATGTGTATTGCATCATGTATCGTTTTTGAATATCTTTATAACAAAATTGCTAAGAAGCCAAGTACTATTCACGATTTATCAGCAGTGGTAACTGGTCTTTTATTAGCAATGAACCTTCCTGCACTTAATATGAGTGCACACCCTATTGCAGTATTTGCAATGCCTATTATTGGCTCACTCTTTTCAATCGTTATTGCAAAGATGCTTTTCGGTGGTTTAGGTCAGAACTTTATTAACCCAGCTCTTGCTGGTAGAGCATTTTTAGTTGCATCTTATCCAACACTTATGACTGGTAGTGCTTTTGGTCCTACTAACTTTATGAAGGGTGTTGACGCTGCAACATATGCTACTCCACTTGCTCAGATTAAGGAAGCCGGTGCTCTTAATACATCATTTGTTGACCTTTTAGTAGGTAACTGTGGTGGTACTATTGGCGAAACTTGTGCTATCGCCTTAATTCTTGGTGGTGTTTACCTTATTGTTAAGAAAGTTATTTCTTGGAGAACTCCTGTTGTTTATATTGCAACTGTATTAGTTCTTACATATATCTTCAAGCTCTCTGGTATTGAAGCTGCATCTGCAAGACAGCCTATTCAGGAACTTTTCGCAGGTGGTTTAATGCTCGGTGCTTTCTTTATGGCAACTGACTATGCTTCAACTCCTGTAACTCCAAAGGGTAAGATTATTATGGGTCTTGGCTGTGGTATTATTACTGTTTTAATCAGAGTATTTGGTGGTTATCCAGAAGGTGTATCTTACTCAATCCTTCTTATGAACCTTGCTGCTCCACTTATTGACAGATACACAGCACCTAAGAAATTTGGCTATGTTAAGCCAGTAAAAGTTAAGGAGGTGAAGTAATATGTCAATCGTAAAACCAGCTGCTATATTATTAATTATTTGTGCTATCGTTTCTGGTATTTTAGGCTATGTAAACGATGTTACTACTGCACCTATTGCTGCTGCTGACAAAAAGACAACAGAAGAAAGTATGAATGCTGTTCTTGCTGATGCTCAATGGGGCGAAACTGTAGAAGTTAATTATGAAACTGGCGATGACAACGGTACAGTTATTACTTCTTACACTCCAGGTTTAAATCCTGATGGCTCTATTAAGGGCTATGCTGTTTCTGTTACTACAAAGGGCTTTAGTGCAGGTTTAAAGCTTATGTACGGCATTGATGCAAACAGCAATGATGACAACGGTACTGACGAAGGTACTATTACAGGTCTTTCTGTAGTTGATAACTCAAACGAAACTCCTGGTCTTGGTGCTAACAGCTCTAAGCCAGAATGGAGTGGTCAGTTTGCCGGCAAGAAAGGCGAACTTGAAGTAACTAAGACTGGTAGTGCTACAGACAGCCAAATTAACGCCATTACCGGTGCTACAATCACATCAAAGGCAGTTACTTTATCTGCAAATGATGTATCAAAATACTATGAAGATACTATTAAAAAGGAGGGTAATAAATAATGAATCCACTTAAAATTATTAAAAACGGTATTATTGATGAAAACCCTACTTTTTCACAGGTTATCGGTATGTGTCCTACCCTTGCCGTTACAACATCTTTTATGAACGGTCTTGGTATGGGTTTATCTACAACAGCAGTTCTTATCTGCTCAAATATTGCTATTTCTTTAATTAGAAAAATTGTTCCGGACCAGGTTAGAATACCTTGCTTTATCGTAGTTATCGCTGGTTTCGTTACATTAATTCAGATGCTTTTAAAGGCTTACGTTCCAGCCCTTAATGCATCACTTGGTATGTTCATACCTCTTATCGTTGTAAACTGTATTATCCTTGGTCGTGCAGAAGCATATGCTTCAAAGAACAACCCTATTGCTTCTTTATTTGACGGTCTTGGTATGGGTCTTGGTTTCACCCTTGCCCTTTCAGTTTTAGGTATCGTTAGAGAACTTCTCGGTAGTGGTTCTATATTTGGTTACACATTACCAGAAATTTTCCCAAGAACTATTCTTATGATTTTACCACCAGGTGCTTTCTTTACACTTGCATTCTTAATGGTAATTTTCAATTTATTAAAGAATAAGAAGAACGCATAGGAGGTGGACAAATTATGAGTTTATTTATATTATTTCTTGGTGCAATTTTTGTAAACAACTTTATTTTCTCTAAGTTCTTAGGTATCTGTCCATTCCTCGGTGTTTCAAAGAAAGTTGAAACAGCAGCAGGTATGGGTGTAGCAGTTATATTCGTTATAACTCTTGCAAGTGCTGCAACATGGGTTGTATATAACCTTGTGCTTGTTAAACTTGGCCTTGAATACCTTTACAATATTGCATTTATCTTAATTATTGCTTCTCTTGTACAGTTCGTTGAAATGTTTATTAAGAAGTCTTCACCATCTCTTTATCAGGCACTTGGTGTTTACCTTCCACTTATTACAACAAACTGTGCTGTACTCGGTGTTGCCGTTTTAAATATGGATAACAAATATGACTTTATCCAGTCTATTGTAAACGGTGTTGGTGCTGCTATCGGTTTCACACTTGCAATCGTACTTTTTGCCGGTGTAAGAGAAAGAATTGCATCTAACAATATTCCAAAGGCATTTCAGGGATTCCCTATTGCTTTAATAACAGCAGGCTTAATGTCAATAGCCTTTTTAGGCTTTTCCGGTATGCTTTAAGAGGAGGAGAAAACAATGTTAAACGCTATATTATTTCCTATACTTGTTGTAGGTGGTTTAGGTGTTCTCTTTGGTATCATACTCGGTATTGCTGCTATTAAGTTTAGAGTAGAAAGAGACCCTAAGATTGATTCTATTAGAGAAGCACTTCCTGGTGCTAACTGTGGTGGTTGTGGTTTCGCAGGCTGTGACGCTTTAGCCGAAGCTATTGCTGCTGGTAAAGCTCCTGTAAATGGCTGTCCTGTTGGTGGTGCAAAATCTGCTGCTGCAATCGGCGAAATTATGGGTGTTAAGGCTGATACTTCTGCTAAGAAAACAGCCTTTGTAAAATGTAATGGTACTTGTGACAAGGCTAAGAACAAGTTTGAATACTATGGTGCACCTGACTGTGTATACGAAAATGGTATTAACGGTGGTGCAAAGGCTTGTGCTTATGGCTGCCTTGGCGACGGTAACTGTGTTAAGGCTTGTAACTTCGACGCACTTCATGTTGTAGACGGTGTAGCCGTTGTTGATAAGGATAAATGTGTTGCTTGTGGTGCCTGTATTAAGGCTTGTCCAAAGCACTTAATTGAATTAGTTCCTTATGATAATCTTATCAGAGTTGCTTGTAATTCTAAGGATATGCCAAAGGCAACAAAGGATAACTGTACAGCAGGTTGTATGGGCTGTAAAATCTGTGAAAGAAACTGTCCTAGCGAAGCTGTTACTGTTACTGACTTCCTTGCTCATGTTGATTATGACAAGTGTACTCAATGCGGTATCTGTACAGAAAAATGTCCTACAAAGGCAATCGCTAAAAGAGCTTAATTACATTTAATATTGAAACGGTGTAGTATTTGATATGTACCCTCTTTACTGGACTCCCAGTAAGAAGGGTACATATCAGTATTTACTATGCCGTTTCTTTTTTTACCTAAAACGGGTCAAAACCTTTGTTTTCTTATGATATAGCTATCACGATTTCAATATAAAAAAATAGCCCCATTTCCAAAGAAATGAGGCTTGTTAATATTATTTCTCTTATTTATTCTCCTATTTCCATAATACTGCTTAAAACGTCCATATAATCAACAGATTCGTCTATGTTTTCAAATGTCACATTATCTGTTAATGTATATTCAGTCTTTGCTGTTAATGTTCCAATAGGGTCATTACCATTCTTGCCAAATACACCTTCAATATTGTCTGTGTAATGAGTATCATCTACCTTGCCTACTGTATCACTTACTGTGAACTTAAGCCCTGCTGTTTCCATAAAGTTATTAAAAGAATGATTGTTTACAAGACCAATAACTTCATCAAAGAATGCATCACTTTCGTCATAGTTTGAACTTTCAATGCCAAAAAGCTGTTCATAACTGTCTTTTCTTGCTCTTAAGTACTCACAAGTTCTTGTAACAAATGCAGAATAGCTATCAGAATCAAGTTCAAATGTTGCACCGTTTTCAGTTTCCTTTACAGAAAGAGAATTAAAGTCCTTAAATACTGTAAGGAAATCATCAATTTGCTTTTCTTTTCTAGTATTTAATGCGTAATCTGATATTAAATTATCTGTACCTAAATCTTTGCTACTATCTAATTTAATATATTTCTTACCACCAAGTGCCTGATTTACATTGTTTTTCAATTCATCTACTGTATTAAGAGCTTCTGTATCATTAGACCCAACTAATAATCCACCTAATGTCAAAGTATTAAGGAGATATTCTCTTGAATAGTAAATATCATTTCCTCTTACATACACATTACCTAATTTAAGAGATATGCTACCAACTGAAAGAGATATATCACCGTCTGCATAATTCTTAGTTGGGTCAGACTTTGTATTTGAAATAATACTTACTGAAATGTTGCCGTCTTTGTCAACAAGATTGCTCTGTTCCAATTCATTATCTAAACTTTCATCTGAATTGTATTCCTCGCCATCAGCAGGAATTTTGTAACTTTCAATGTCATCTACAATCTTTTCAAATTCCTTATAGTTGAATTTCAAATCCATTGTAGCTGTTGATGTACTTGTGTTTGTCTGAACCGGTCTTAAAGTTTCTACAAACTTTTTATCCTGTTCACTACAGCCTGTAATTGATATTACACAACTTAAAGCTAAAAATAAAGCTAAAAATTTCTTCATAAAATTTACCCTCCTTTAGATAGATAAGCTAATTTTAGCACCATTTTAGACATAATTCAATTAAAAAAGTCCTTCTTCTTTAAATTACCACTTTTATTAGTCAACTTTACCAATTTTACTTCCTAAATATGTAATAACTAACCAAAAACTATTTCCTGTTACCTTTTTCATCAAAATTATTTTTTAAAGCCTTTTCCACAGGGTATATTGTGCCTACCAAAGGAATTAACTGTATTAAGCATATTATTGTTGCCATAATATCCACAGTATCGCTACTTGCCTTTATTACCAGTAACATCAGAATAAGCGAAATAAACAACAAAATAAACCCACACTTTATCCATAGCTTTCCACAATACCTATTTGCAAATACCCAAGTATCATTATTTTTCATTGACATACTTGTCCTGTAACCATATATGGCATTTTTTCTAGGCGTTTTATGTGCTAATAACCACCCCAATATGAGCATTAATAAAGGTATTAAAATATCTATTCCCAGCATTATGAACCAGTTTTTCATACTATCACCCCTCTTATTGACATTATACTACTTTTATAGGATAATACTATAAAAAATAGGAGGTTATCTATGATAAACAATAAACCTGTTGTAGCTTTTGTTTGTGTGCATAACTCTTGTCGTAGCCAAATTGCCGAAGCTTTAGGCAAACATCTTGCGTCTGATGTTTTCTATAGTTGCTCTGCCGGTACGGAAACAAAACCTCAGATAAATCAAGATGCCGTAAGGTTAGTAGAAGAAATGTATCCCATATCTATGAAAAATCAATATTCAAAGTTAATTGAAAATATTCCTACACCTGATATAGTTATCACTATGGGTTGCAATGTAAAATGCCCTGTATTGCCTTGTAAATATAGAGAAGATTGGGGACTTGATGACCCTACTGGCAAAAGTGACGATGAATTTATTAATGTAATCAAAACTATCGAAAATAAGATACTTGATTTATCACATAGAATAAAAAATAATATAATTTAGTAAAAAAAGAAAGCCCTTATCTAAGAGCTTTCTTTTTACATATTAGAGTATAACTTAACTAAATCTTTATCCGTAATTTTTCTTAAAACTCTACAAGGATTTCCCACAGCAATTACTCCCTCTGGAATATCATTATTCACAACACTTCCTGCACCAATTATACTGCCCTCTTCAATAGTCACACCTCCACATACTGTAGAGTTTGCACCAATCCATACATTATCCTCTATAGTAATAGGCTTTGACGTGCCAATACCCTCAGCTCTTTGTCTCGGATGAATTGCGTGTCCAGAACAGGCTATACATACTCCAGGAGCAATAAATACACCTTTTCCAATATTAACAGGAGAAGTGTCCAATATAACACAATTATAGTTAATAAAGGCAAATCCCTTAGTATGTATATTAAATCCATAGTCACATCTGAAAGAAGGCTCTATAAATACCAAAGGATTGTAAGTACCCAATAATTCCTTTAAAATCTTGCTTCTTTCCTCTTTTTCTTCCGGACTTGTTTTATTATACTCCCAACATAACTTCTTAGCTTTTTGCTGTAATTCCATAGGCATATCTGTATGCCTAGAACAATAGTCAATCTTTTGTTTCATTATTTCTGTAAAATCCATATTTTCTCCTTTACTATTCTTTCCTTATTTATTACTTTAGTCATTTTTCGTTAAAATTAAAAATAAAGACAGTACTTTCTAAATTTATATTATAGTCGGTTATACTATTTCTCCTAATAGACCTTTTTAAGTAATATTTAAAACTCCCACTAACACAAATAACACAAATCTTCTTTTCACATTTTTAAGTCAACTAAAAAACGTAATTCTACTTAGGATAATATCATATTTAGGTCTTCTCAATTTTCAATATATCTCCTTACTTTAACAATATTATAAATTAAAGTAGAGTAAAATAGCCCTTCCCCCAAAACCCCAAATATAAGCTATATAGAGGTGTATTTTATATACAAAAAAATCCCCAAACCTGCAAAAAGCAAATCTGAGGATTGTTAATCATGAGACACTCGGGATTCGAACTCTACTTGCTTTCATTAAAAACCCAGTTAAAAAGCCACTTACAGGAAATTTTTTTAAACAAAAGTCCCTCGTTAGTCCCTTTCAACAAAAAACTATTCCAAGTAAAGAGCTCTACACACATTCTTCAAGTAAAATATAACAAAATATACAAAAATATATCATTTTCTATTTTTTGCACTTAATTAAGCTATATTTTCACATTTTCATTTTTATGTATATATTTCCTCATAACCACTTAAAACATCAAAAAATAAGGCAATAAAGGCATAAAATAAGGTACATTAAATTAATGCACCTTACTCTGTTTTGTCGCTAATCAAATTTTGTACATATGCCTTGACATATAATTTATAAATTTCACAAAATTTATTATATGCAGACATATCCCTAAAAGTATAGTATTTCCCTGTAAATATCTGTTCAATTATGTCACTATGGTACTCTACCATATCTGTATATTTCTCTTTATCAACCCCAGTAACCTCTAAAATATCTATATTATTTTCTTGAGTATATTTATAGGCTACATCAAAAATATGCTGATATTTGTCATAATCTGAGGCATTAAAGCAGTATTCCTGACCTATTAAGCTCTTAGGTGGCTCTTTTATAAAATCATCTGATATAAATTCCTTTGGATTTTTATTATATTCATCTGTAACTATATCTATAATTTTGTCTGGTATGTTGACTACTCTTGTTGAGTCTGTTCGTCCAATTAGATAGTCAACAGAGCAGTTGAAATAATTAGCAACTGAAGAAATCCTGTCTATTGATGGGGTTTTATCTCTTTTCTCGAGGTCATATATAAAGCTTTTTGATAAGCCACAAGCTTCAATCAAGGTGTTTAAACTAATTCCCTTTAGTCTACAAAGATTTTTTACATTTGTTGATATTTGCTTATTTGACATATAATATACCCTTTCAATTTAGTAAATATGTAGAATATACGGCTTTTAGCGTATATATCATTGACGTACGTCTATAAACGTAACATAATATAAATATCAAACATAAGTAGTGTTAGATACTTCTTATCTGTTTTAAATTATATCATAAAAAATTTTTTAAGTAAAGAGAAAGGAGAGGTATTATGCCAATAACTAAAACACCATTACCAACTTGGAATAAAAAAGTCAAAAAAGCCTTAATTGACCGAAATATGACAGTAAAAGAACTGGCTGAACAAATCGGTTATACAGCAATATATACAAGAAATATTGTAAACGGAAAGATTGTAAATGCTACAATAGCACAACAGAAAATTAATAAAGCATTAGACATAGACTAACAGAATCGTAAGTTAGTCCTAGGAAATTTGAGGTGATTTTATGGCAATTTTAAAAAATAAGACACAAGGAAATTATACTATTGTTTCTAACGGTATTTTGAAAAACCAATCATTAAGCTTAAAAGACAGAGGTTTAATTATTACCTTACTTTCTTTGCCTGATAACTGGGCGTTTACAATAAATGGATTAAGTAAAATTATTCCTGACGGAAAAGATTCTATCAAAAACAGCTTGAAACATTTAGAGAAATTGGGCTATGTTTCGAAAACACAAAATAGAGGCGAATTTGGTAAATATGGAAATATTGTGATAGAAGTTCATGAAACACCTATTCTCCCAATAGTAGAAAACCCGTTGACAGAAAACCCGTCTACGGAAAACCCGTTGACGGAAAACCCGTTGACGGAAAACCCGTTGACGGGAAAACCGGTACCGGAAAACCTGTCACAATATAATAATAATAAATATAATACCAATAAATCTATTATTCATCAATCAATCCATCCATCTATCAATAGCCAAAATGTTGATGGATTGGTTGATATGGATGAATCAGAAAATTACATTTATTTAAAAAACTTAATTAAGAAAAATATTGAGTATGACATTTTATCTGACCAGTTTAAAGACTTAACAGATAAAGATATTCTTGACCAAATTGTAGATTTGATAACAGAAATTTGTAGTTTTGCGAAAAAGGATATATTAATTAACGGTAATCATATTCCTTCTGCTTTAGTGAAAACTAAGTTTTTAAAATTAGATAGTTCAAATATCCAATATGTTATGGAGGAATTGAAGAAAGGTACTAGCAAAATCAAAAATCCTCACAGTTATCTTATTTCTATGCTTTACAATGCACAAAATACTCAAAATGTGCATTATCAATCAGCAGTTAATAGCGATATGAGGAATATAGGGAGCAAGATTTATGATTAAAGTTACAGTCGAATATTTGGTTGATGAAAAAGAACTTGAAAAGGAACTTGAAATTATAAGACGAGCATATACAGAAGCTCTCAAAAATAAAAAAATGACTGATATGGAAATTATTCAGAATACTTTGCTTACTGGGGCAAAATATGACATAAAGGCGAAAATCACCCGACAAGCAAATTTGGCAATAAACACATTATTAAATTACAGCATTATAAGCAACGAAGAAGCAGAAGAAATGAGAATTGCTTATTAATTTTTTAAAGGGGATAAAGTTATGAGTTTTATAAATTTAAAAATGGAAAACAAGGCAACAAAAATATGTTCTCATTTTAACAGCAAGGTAACATACGCAGTGTACTGTATGGATAAAAATATTATCTATTACAATTTGGACTATGATAAAACAAAATGTGGCTTTATACATCTGCTTAAAGATAACTGAACGAAAAATTTGTCAAGGGAAAGGTGGAGATTTTGCAAGGCAAAATACTACCGACCTTTACAAATTTTAGCACAGTAGACAAGCTAATTTTTAGAGGGAAAATTTTCAATTTTGCCCTCTTGCCATACGGCGAGTGAACAAGTTTAGGTCAAGCCTTTTTAAAGGCTTGTGGGTAGAGGGCAACGCCCTCGGTTTTAGCCCTCGGCAGAGCCAGCACCTTAACGGAAGTTAAGGTATAGCTGGCTATACCCTTCGCATTTGGAAAGGGGTTAACTTCGTTGGGTACTAAAAATACCGAAAATAATCGACCAAATAAACTAAAAGAATGTGGAGGGTATAGTGATTTTTCTATGACTGGAGGTGAAGATAATGGCGAATGTACAAAAATATAAAGCATCTAGTATGGGGCATATGTTTGCTCACTACGAACGCCGAAAAGATGAACACGACGAATACATAAAATACGGGAATCAATCTATTGACACTTCAAAAACTCATTTGAATTATAATCTTGCTGAAAATCACAATCAGCTAGAATTTGTTAAAAAAAGACTTGAAGAAGTACATACTTTTAAGCGAAAAGACCTAAATATTTTTGCTACTTGGGTTATTACAGCTCCAAAAGATTTACCTCCCGAACAAGAGAGAGATTTTTTTAAAACTTCTTACGACTTTCTGTGCGATAGGTATGGCAAAGAAAATTGTATTTCTGCTTATGTTCATAAAGACGAAACAACTCCTCATATGCACTTTTGTTTTATGCCTATAGTAAAAAACGGGAAGTTCAGGGGAAAGATTGTTGATAAGTTATCAGCAAAAGAAGTATTAACTCAAACAGACTTGAAATCATTCCACAAAGACTTACAAAAGGCAATGGATAAACAGAATATTCATTGTTTAGTTGAAAATGGAATAACAGCTATAAATGGCAACAAAACAGTTAATGAGCTAAAAAAGGAATTAGCTCAACAGAATAGTGAAATTGCTGTTGCAAAAGAAAAATTAAATGCAGCCAATGCTGAGGCTACCAAAATAAAAAATGAATTAAATAGCATTACACAAGATAACCTATCTAATTCACAAAAAATATCATCGGTTAAAAAGTTAATTTCCGACTTTGAAAAATGTTTTCACTCTATCCCTATTGTTGGGGGCTATCAAGTTAGTAATTCCGATTATAAAAAAGTTTGTAAAACTTTTCAGAAGATTATGCTAACAGGTAACGATTTGGATTCAAAATCTGCAAAGGTTGAGGAAAAATTAAACTCTTTAGCAAAAGTTGAAGAAAAGCTAAAAAGGCAGGAAGAAGTTAACGATAAAAAAGCTAATGAACTTCGTGTCAAAGAACAAAATCTACTTAACAGAAATTCATTATTGTCTGTTACAGAATTAGAAAATGCCAGTTTAAAACTTAAACAACAGGCTTATAGCTCTAATGTTTCAGAAATAGTTGAGCTTCTTAATAAGTTTTTCAAAGGAAATATTCCTTTGGAGTTAAAAAAAGTTCTTTTAAAAGCTTTTCAAGAAGTTGGCTTAAAACCAAATGAAAAACTAAATCTTGATACTTCAGATTTAGATAAAACTAAAAATAAAAAAATTGAAAGGAGCAATTATTTTGAACGATAATAGCTTAAAGTTAATGGAAATTGCAAGAAAAAAGATAAACGACAGGTGTAATGGTACTGTTGAGGAGCAAGAGTATTATACAATAAACTTTTTTAAATACTTATCAGACCGAAATATTGACATAAATACTAGAGCTGAGGAAATTCAAAATTGTTTTATTGATTTTGCTTTGGGTACTCTCCCCGATGGAAGTTCTGTTAAATACAAAGAACGCTTTGATATTATACTTGAAAGAGCTAATAGACGAGCTGATATGAAGAACAAAGAAATAAGGAGACAAAAACTTTTAGGGAGGAATAAAAATGGATAATACCAATGATGTTGAGAAAGAATTTTTTACAGTAAAAGATATACAAATTTATCTTGGTATAGGTCAGAATACTGCCTATGCCTTGTTGAAAAAACTGCCAACAGTTTATATCGGTGGTTATAAAGTTAGGAAATCAGACCTTGATAGTTGGATAAACAATCACTTAATTTATTCTTGACAAAAGGAGCAACCACCACTTAGTATAAAAAAGTGTGTGTGTTGCTCTTTTTTGGGAAATATAACTCAAAAGGAGGATATAAAATATTGAGTTCCAAAAGAGGTACAATTAAACATTTGAAAAACAATAAATATAAAGCCGTTTGGTACTTTCCCGATAATACTTCCGTAAGCAAGACATTTGATACTAAAATAGCTTCTGAAAACTGGTTGGATATTCAAAGAGCCCTATATGGAAATGAAATTTATCAAGATAGAATTTTAACTTTAAACATAGTTTATGAAAAAAAGTATTTTCCCTCACGATTACAGGATATTCAACTAAAATCTGTAAAAAATCAGACTATAGACCGAGAAAACCAAACATTCCGAAATCATTTAGAAAATTCTAAAATTGGAAACACCCTGTTAAAAGATTTAACAGTAGATAATTTAAACAATTTTTTAATTAATAAGCTAACCAAAGAAAATTTAAGTTATAGTACCGTATACAAGCATATATTCCAGTTATTACACAGCCTTTTAGAATATTCTTTTGACAGGCAATGGCTTAAAGCCCCGTTACATAAACAATTAAAAAAGCCTAGCAAAGAAGTAAAGCCTGCAAAAGAGATAACTCCTTATACTCCTGAACAATATAAAAAATTATATCTTAGTTCAATGGAATTATGGGATAAACTCAAACAAGGTAGAGCTAACCTAGGTTATCTTTTATTATTTCAGACTGGACTACGAACTGGTGAATTACTCGCCTTGCGTTGGGAAAATGTAGATATGGACAAAAGAATTATTTATATCAAAGATAATCTTGCTCCTCACAAAGATTTTGAAACAGGAAAAAGAAGCCTAGAAATAGATACTCCAAAGACAAAGTGTTCCAAGCGACAAATAGGTCTTAACATACTTTCATACCAACTTTTACAGGAGATACAGGCAAGAAATGCTGAAAGTTCAATTACTAGCCCTTATGTCATATGCAATCAAAAAGGAGATTTTTTAAATCCTAGTAGTTTTAGACGATATGCTCAAAGACTATGTAATTATGCTAATGTGCCTATAATAAATAGCCTTTTACATAGCAGTAGGCACTATTTTAGCACTCAATGCCAAGAAAATGGCATATCTGCTGACGATACAGGAAAAGCATTAGGACAAACAAATATAAAAACAACTGCCATATATACTCACTTAAACGAGGAAAAATATGCTAAGAAAATGCAGGAATACAACTTTGATAAAGACTTATATGATACTCAAGTTAAAAGAAAATCTAAAAAGAACAATATCATAAACCTAAATGATTTTTTCACAGCTTGATTATTAGTCCCTCAATTTTTTAATTTTTTTGAGGGAAAATCCTATGTAATAGGCTTAAATACTAGGCTTACAAGAGAAATTCACGAGTCCCTCGTTAGTCCCTCAATTTATAATAAAATATAATAAATTAAGCAAAATTATAATAATCGTCAATGTTTTTTATTATAGTATTAGTATTGTTGAGAGTATTAAAAAAGTCTTGAAACACTAGTAAATACTAGGCTTACAAGACTTTCTAAAAAATTATTCATAAAATAAAAAAATGAGACACTCGGGATTCGAACCCGAGACCCCTTGATTAAAAGTCAAGTGCTCTAGCCGACTGAGCTAGTGTCCCACAAGGGTGGATAGTGGGATTCGAACCCACGGCCTCCAGAGCCACAATCTGGCGCGCTAACCAACTGCGCTATACCCACCATATATATAAAAAAAGATGTATCAGACAGGATTCGAACCTGCGACCCACGGCTTAGAAGGCCGTTGCTCTATCCAGCTGAGCTACTGATACATATAATGCCGATATTCGATTTTATCTTACAATAAATAAAACCGACAGTTTTACCCTCGGCTACTGGACTTACTAAAAAAGTAAGAGTCGGGGTGACAGGATTCGAACCTGCGACCTCCTGATCCCAAATCAGGCGCGCTAGCCAAGCTACGCTACACCCCGTTATATGAAAAAATAGTGACCCGTAGGAGAATCGAACTCCTATCTCAGCCGTGAAAGGGCCGTGTCTTAACCGTTTGACCAACGGGCCATAAATTTATATTCACACTAGCTTTCGCTATGGGAATAGTTCAATCTACTAATGTCACCAAATGTTTAATTTATAGTAGAACTCCCCGAGTAGGATTCGAACCTACGACCCTCCGGTTAACAGCCGGATGCTCTACCGCTGAGCTATCGAGGATCATTAAATTTGAATCTACCTTGAAAATTAAAACTGAATTCAAACACTTGACATAACCGTCAAACTTTGTAACGTCTCTGCATC
>OGCM01000391.1_pt1 | contig 70761 bp, 67 predicted proteins | sample 1570151 | NCBI WGS metagenome assembly OGCM01 (sample SAMEA4370582, study PRJEB24528) | human gut metagenome
TCAGCTGGATAGAGCGTCTGACTACGGATCAGAAGGCCGGGAGTTCGAATCTTCTCGCGTACATTATTGATAAGCGGTTTCTGCGAAAGCAGGAGCCGCTTTTGTAGTATAATCTGGCGACGAAACCATTACACCGAAGGGCTTTTGTAATATACCTAGTGATAAGGTTTTAACTTTGAAAAAAACGAGATATCAGTTTACTTATCTTTGTATTGATGATATAATAAAAAGACAAATATTATTTTTTTGAAAACGGAGGAAGTTTCAATGAGAATTTATTGTACCAAGGACTATAAGGAAATGAGCCGCAAGGCTGCAAATCTGATTTCTGCCCAGGTAATTATCAAGCCAGACTGTGTATTAGGTCTGGCAACCGGTTCAACACCAATCGGAATTTATGATCAGCTGGTAGAGTGGTATCATAAGAATGATATCGATTTTTCCGAGGTAACAACTGTTAATCTTGATGAGTATCGCGGACTGACAAAAGAGAACGACCAGAGCTACTATTACTTTATGCATACTCATTTATTTGATCGTGTGAATATTCGCCCGGATTACTCCTTTATTCCGGACGGAACTTGTGAGGACAGCGAGTTTGAGTGCCGTCGTTATGAAAATCAGATTCGTTCTCTTGGTGGAATCGATATGCAGCTTCTTGGACTTGGACGTAATGGACATATCGGATTTAATGAGCCATCTGACAGCTTTGCACAGGTAACACATTGCGTAGATCTGACACAGAGTACAATCGATGCCAACAAGCGTTTCTTCGCGTCAGAGGCAGATGTACCGCGTCAGGCATACACAATGGGTATCGGAACTATTCTTCAGGCAAAGAAGATCCTTCTTGTAGCAAGTGGTGAGGATAAGGCAGAAGCAGTTAAGAACACATTATTTGGACCAATTACACCATATGTTCCGGCATCTATTCTTCAGATTCATCCGGACGTTACAATCGTTGCAGATGAGGCAGCATTGTCTCTTTGCAAGCTGTAAGCAAAAGAAAGGCAAACAGTATGAAAATTTTAAATGCAAAGATCTGCAGCAATGGTCAGATTTTTGATGGAGAGGTTACAGTAGACGGCGAGCGCATTGCGTCTGTTACGCCTAAAGAAACGTCGTCAAGCTCAGATGAAACCATCATTGATGCAAAAGGTATGTATGTGATTCCAGGCCTTCTCGATGTTCATTTCCATGGCTGTGTGGGATATGATACCTGTGATGCCTCAAAGGAAGCTTTTGATAAAATAGCGGAATACGAGGGCAGTGAAGGTGTTCTTGCGATCTGTCCTGCGACGATGACATATCCAGAGGATAAGCTTTCTGAGATTATGGACATTGCAGCAGATTATGAAAGTCCTGTGGGCGCAGATTTTGTTGGTCTTCATTTAGAAGGACCATTTATCAATCCTAACCGTGTTGGTGCACAGAACTCTGACTATGTACAAAAGCCAGATGCAGATATGCTTCTTCGTCTGCAGGAGCGTGCAAAGGGACGTATTCGAATCTGTGATGTTGCACCAGAGACAGAGAATGCAATTGACTTTGTAGAAAAAATCAAAGATCATGTGGCATCCGTATCTATTGCACACACTTGTACTGACTACGATACAGCAATGCAGGCATTTGAGCATGGTGCCAATCATCTGACACATGGTTTTAATGCAATGCCAGGCATTCATCATCGTAAGCCAGGTCCGCTTTCAGCAGCAGCAGATGCTGAAGCTGACGTAGAGCTGATCTGCGATAATGTTCATATTCATCCGTCAGTAGTACGTCTTGCGTTTAAACTGTTTACAGATGAGCATGTTATTTTAATCAGTGATACTATGAGAGCCTGCGGTCTTGAGGATGGCTGCTACGATTTAGGTGGTCAACAGGTAGAGGTAAAGGGAAATCTTGCCACACTTGCATCTGATTCAGCTACAATCGCAGGAAGCGTTACTAATTTGATGAATTGTCTTCGCTGCGCAGTTAAGACAATGAAAATTCCATTTGCGAGTGCAGTAAAAGCTGCTACTCACAATCCGGCAAGAAGCATCGGTGTATTAGATGATTACGGCGATGTAGAAGCAGGAAAGTATGCAAATTTGCTTATTCTTGATGAAGAGCTTAATATTGTTCACATGATTAAGCGCGGAAAACTAGTGCGTTAATCAAAATAATTATAATTAAAAAACGGACTGGCTGCAGATTATTTATCTGTTAGCCAGTCCATTTTATTTATTTGTCTTCTTCCTCTAGCTCATCAGTCAAACGGCAGATTTCATCAATCATGTCGCCAATTGTCTCAATAGTATCAAGAAGAGGTGCATCTGTTGTGATATCTACCTTTGCAAGTGCGGCAAGCTCAACAGGGGTCAGTGTGCTTCCAGCTGCAAGTACTTTCTTCCAGTCATCCACAGCAGTCTGACCTTCCTTTTCAATTCGCTTGCAGACCTGTGTGGCAACAGTCAGTCCAGCACTGTATGTGTAGGAGTAAAGCCCCATATAGTAGTGCGGCTGGCGCATCCATGTAAGCTTAGCTCCATCACAGATTTCTACATCATCGCCCCAGAAATCCTGAAGAGTTTTTTTCATGATGCTGCTTAATGTATCAGCCTGAACGCTGCCGCCGTTGTCGATAATACGGTATACCTCGCGCTGATAAGCAGCCTCCATCAGATGTGTAACAAAGTTGTGATAGTAGGTGTTGCTGATCTGGCAGGAGAGTACCCAGCGGCGGAAACGCTTGTCATCATTTGACTGCAGCAGATAATGCGCCATTAAAAGCTCGTTCATAGTGGACGGGGCCTCAACAAAGTATGAAGATACATCAGTGTCAAAGATGGACTGTGCGCTGTTGCAGGCACGGAAATGTCCAGCATGACCAAGCTCGTGAGCCAGTGTAAATACATCGGCCATGCGGTCGTTCCAACTTAACAAAATAAAGGAATTAGTTCCGTAGGGGCTTGCGCAGAAACCACCAGTTGACTTGCCTTGATTTTTTGCAAAATCAACCCAGCGGTCACGATAAGCTTCACGCACCATATCTACATACTCAGGTCCAAGGATGGAAAGACCTTTTTCGATATATTCCTTAGAACCCTCAATAGTTACCTTTGGATCATATTCAGGATCAACGGAAATTTTTAAATCAGCAAAGGTCATACGATCCAGCTTGTGAATTTTCTTTAACAGACGTGCATACTTGCGCATATGAACAGAGAGCTTTGTTGTAATCAGATCGATCTGACGGTCATAAAGCTCACGGCTTACCTTCTGGTCAAACAAAAGACTGTCAAATACGCTTTCAAAACCGCGCAGTGTAGCCATTGTCTTTTCAGTCTGAACCTGTGAATTATAAGCGGCAGCAGTTGTGTTCTCATACTGAGCCAGTTTCTTGCTAAATGCATCAAAAGCACTGCGGCGGATTTGTGTGTCAGATTCATATTCATAGTCATCTTCAAACAGGGAATAGCCAAGTGGATAATCCTTGTTATTAGCATGGAAGGAATCAAACTTCATGTCTGCAAGCTTAGTCATGTTGTAAATCTGATAAGGCGTGTTTAAGGTCTGAGAAAGTGCAGACAAGGCGCGCTCTGTCTCAGGATGCAGCTGATGCGGCTTACGGCGAAGTATGTCTTCAAGATAGATGCGGCTGCCGCCGGCAATTGCAATAGAAGCCTTCAGTGTTTCTTCGCTCTGCTCGGTAATTTCGCTGTTGATAAAACTCAAACGGCTGTTGATGTCAGAAATTATATTCATTACACGGTCATTTCTCTCTTGATTGTGGCTGTCATAATAATCAACCGAAACAGCCAGATCAGTATAATTGCCAGTCAGTGTCATCAGGCGAGTCATCTCCTGAAGATCATTTAAGCAGTCACAAATAGCTTCAGGCGTTGTCAGCTTTCCCTTAAAGCGTTCCTCCATAGAAGCACATAGAGCCTTCATTTTTTCAACATCCCTGTACATCGCTTCCTCAGTCGGATAAATCAGGGAAAGATCCCATGTCAGTTCAACAGGGACTTCATTTCTCATCGCTAAACTCATAAAATTTCACCTTTCTCTCAAACTATTGGCTAGTGCCGTGATTGAGCGTAGTCATCTTAAGTATATACATTTTTTAATAAAGAAGCAATCTCTTGACAGAAAATAAAAAGTATGATAATATTTTGTCAAGCAAATAAAGGGGAGTAGTGAAACGCCCATATATCTATATTTGGGGTGGGTTTGAAACCGTCAGCCGATGCGATAAGCATCCGTATCAAATGAGAAAGCGAGACTTTTATTGCGGTGTGTGCCGTGGTAGAGGTCTCTTTTTTATTATCCTAACCGTGGCACACGGAAAGGAGAGACATGAATGATTTCATGATGGAAAGAGAGATTCAAGAAGCTCTCACAGCAGGAGAAAATGCCCTGCAAAGCCTGTATGCAGCGAGTGAGCAACTAGACAGTGCAAGAAACTGGGGAATTGTCGATTTATTGGGAGGCGGATTTTTTACCGATTTAATTAAGCATTCCAAAATGGGAAAAGCAGAGAAGTATCTTTCACAGGCAAGATATTATCTTCAACAGTTCCAAAAAGAATTGCGTAATGTCGCAGCAGATGATACAATACAGTTACAGACGGGTGATTTTTTAAGCTTTGCAGATTTCTTTTTTGACGGAGTGGTAGCAGACTATCTGGTCCAGTCAAGGATCAATGAGACAAGAAGAAAAGTAGCCGAGGCAATCAGAAGAGTCGAAGAACTTACAGCAAAGTTGCGTGCAAAATATAGTTACTTCAACTAAGACAAAAATCACCAGATCAGACACATCAGTTGGGCATAGCAGCAAAGAGGATTCTAGAAAGAGAGGGAAAGTATGAACACAGTATTAGCAGCAGCACAGCAAACATCATTTTTGGACACGGCAACATTTCCTATTATCATAGCCGTGATCGCAATCATAGCCATTCTTGCAATATTAGCGAGCGGCTACGTTAAGGCACCGCCGGATCAGGCATACATAATTTCCGGTTTGAAAAAGGAAAGTAAGATCCTTATTGGACGCGCCGGCATTAAAATTCCATTTTTAGAAAGAATGGATAAGCTGTATCTTGGACAGATGACAGTTGATATTAAGACGGAGCAGTCTGTTCCTACAAACGATTTCATCAACGTAAATGTGGATGCAGTTGCAAAGGTAAGAATCAATCCAACAACAGACGGAATTAAGCTGGCAGCAAAGAACTTCTTAAATAAAAAGCCAGGTGATATCGCACTTGATCTTCAGGATTCCCTTCAGGGTAATATGCGTGAGATCATCGGTACCTTGTCATTAAAAGTAATTAATACTGACAGAGACTCATTCTCCGATCAGGTTATGATGAAGGCGTCAAAGGATATGGATAAGCTTGGAATTGAGATCCTTTCATGCAACATCCAGAATGTGACAGACGAAAACGGTTTGATCAAGGATCTTGGTGCTGACAACACATCACTCATTAAGAAAAATGCAGCCATAGCTAAGGCACAGGCCGACAGAGATATAGCTATCGCGCAGGCTGAGGCAGATAAGGCGGCAAATGAGGCGAGAGTTCTTTCAGATACGCAGATTGCACAGAAAAACAATGAGCTGGAGATTCGCAGGGCAGAACTCAAGATCATATCCGATAATAAAAAGGCTGAGGCAGATGCTGCTTACAAGATTCAGGCACAGTCACAGCAAAAGAGTATTGAGACAGAGACTGTGAACGCGCAGATTGCAAGAGCAGAGCGTGATGCCGAGTTAAAGAAGCAAGAGGTTGAGATTGCAAGACAGCGCCTTGATGCAGAAATCCGAGCAAAGGCAGATGCTGATCGTTACCGTGAAGAGCAGCAGGCACAGGCAGAGCTGTTCAAGCGCCAGAAAGAGGCAGAAGCAAAGAAGTTCGAGCAGCAGCAGGATGCAGAGGCAAAGAAAGCCATGGCAGAGGCAGTTCGATTTGCCAGAGAGCAGGAAGCAGAAGGTATCCGTGCAACTGGTCTTGCAGAGGCAGAAGCCATTCGTGCAAAGGCAACAGCAGAGGCAGAAGGTATAGATAAGAAGGCAGAGGCAATGAAAAAATATGGAGAGGCCGCAATTATCGAGATGATCATGCAGGCACTTCCAGAAATTGCAAAGAACGTTGCAGAGCCGCTGTCCAAGGTAGATAAGATCACAATGTACGGCGAAGGAAACAGTGCAAAGATGCTCCAGGATATCATAAACAGTACTACACAGGTAACAGAAGGACTGGCACAGGGAATGGGAATCGATGTAAAGGCATTATTATCAAGCATTGTCGGTGCAAAGATAGCATCAAATACACCAGAGGATCCACAAAAATCTGATTCAGACGAATACGAACAGTAAAAATTAAGGGCAGACAGCACATTGTCTGCCTTTAATTTACAACCTTTTTCATGTTGCCTTGACGGTTGAAAGATGCTGTGCTATTATGAGACTAGTCAAAAAAGAACAATAAAAAGAAAGGAATTGTGAAAGGAATTGTGTATGAAAGATCGTTTTGAAGCGAAGCTTATACTGTTTATCATACCGGCACTTGCCATCTGGGAAGTATTATATCAGCTTGTCATAATCAGGTTAATTCCGGCGGCAAAAAACGATACCGTTCATGGTGTGGGATTTGTTGTTTTAGTAGCAGCTGCTTGGCTGATATACCGCAAAAAAGCAGGAACAGAGTATGAGGAGGAAGATCAGGATGCATAGTATTTTATTTTCCATAGGGCCGTTTCACGTTTATGGATATGGCTTTATGATTGCAGTAGGAATTATCTGTGCATTTATGATAGGCAGCTTCCTTGCAAAGCGTTCCGGTCTTGATGATGATGCACTTTTTTCCATGGGACTAGTAGGAATAGTGGGCGGTATTATAGGCGCAAAGCTGCTTTACTATATTGTAGAGTTTCCGTCAATTCTTGCAGATCCTTCTATTCTTCTTAATTTTGGAGAAGGCTTTGTAGTGTACGGCGGTCTGATTGCAGGCTTTTTAAGCCCATTAATTTACACCAGAATAAAGAAGCTTTCCTTCTTACCTTATATTGACTGTGCAGTGCCAGGCGTAGCATTTGCACAAGGGTGCGGACGCATCGGCTGCTTTCTCGCAGGCTGCTGCTATGGAAAAGAGACATCCGCATGGTATGGTGTCACATTTCCGGAAGATTGTCTTGCACCGGCAGGTGTATCACTTATTCCAACACAGCTGTTTTCAGCAGCAGGAGACTTTATATTTGCAATAATTCTTTTTATTTTGCAGAGAACGCTTTACAAAAAGAAGAAAAAGACATCAGGAATTGTTACAGCCGTATATTTGATGCTTTATGCAGTGGGCCGTTTTCTTATTGAATTTTTAAGAAACGATCCAAGAGGAGCTGTTGGTGTATTGTCAACATCACAGTTTATCGCGATCTTTATGTTTGCAGCAGGCGCTGTTATGCTAAGCAGATTTGTAAAAAACAGCAACTGATTAAATATTTTGCCTACGGGACTACGACAGAAATATATACGCAGAAAGGAAGACAACAATGGCAAAAGAAAAGACACCAAAAACGAATGCAATGCGCATACTTGACCGCCTCAAGATTTCTTATGAGGTGCTGTCATACCAGTGCGATGAATTTATAGATGGAATACACACAGCAGATACGCTTGGGATTCCACATGAGAACTGCTTTAAGACACTCGTTCTTCAGGGAAAGAGCAAGGGATATAGTGTATTTGTGCTTCCAATCGAGGAAGAACTGAACTTAAAGGAGTGTGCAAAGGCAGTGAATGAAAAGTCAGTTGAGATGATTCATGTGAAGGACATCAATGCCGTCACAGGCTATATTCGCGGCTGCTGTACTGCTCTTGGCATGAAAAAGGAATATCCGACCATTATCCACGAGAGTGCGCTTGACTGCTCATATATATGCGTCAGTGCCGGAAAGCTTGGAGTTCAGCTAAAGCTTTCACCGCAGGATTTTATCAAGGCGACAGGTGCAAAAGCACTGAATATTATTCATGAATAGGAAATTTAATAATACGCCCATTCGGTGTATAGAAAGGACATGAAATTCACATGGGAGAACGTTTAACGCAGGGAGATATTGATAAAATCAAAAAAGAGATAGAGTACCGCACACTCGTTGTAAGAAAAGAGGCGATTGAAGCTGTTTCAGAGGCAAGAGCGCAGGGCGATCTCAGTGAGAATTTTGAGTATTATGCGGCAAAAAAGGATAAAAACAAAAATGAGAGCCGCATCCGTTATTTAGAGAGAATGTTAAAAAACGCTACCGTTATTTCTGATGAATCACAGGAAGGCGTCGTAGGTTTAAATAAAACAATTGAGCTTTACATTGAAGAAATGGAAGAAGTACAGAAGTTTAAACTTGTGACTTCTGTGCGCTGTGATTCTATTGAGGGAAAAATCAGCATTGAATCACCACTCGGAAAAGCAATTAATGGTCACAAAGAAGGTGATCGTGTCTATGTAAAGGTCAATGACAAGATGGGTTATTACGCAGTGATTCGTTCCATCACTGACGGGGATGACAGCGAGGATGAAATCCGACCATATTAAATTACTATTAAGTATGAAAGGGGTATATGAAGATGACCGATTTAGTACACAATAAGGAACGTCTTAAGCAGTTTCGTGAACGCGCGAAAAAGCTGATTGGACAGATGACACTTGAAGAGAAGGTATATCAGACACTCTATAATGCACCAGCAATTGAACGCCTTGGAATTGCTTCTTACAACTGGTGGAATGAGGCTCTGCACGGTGTTGCAAGAGCCGGCACAGCAACAGTTTTTCCACAGGCAATTGGTTTGGCAGCAACGTTTGATGAAGATTTCATGGAGCAGATTGGTGATGCCGTATCTACAGAGGCGCGTGCAAAATTTAACATGCAGCAGGAGTTTGGAGATCATGATATTTACAAGGGCCTGACCTTCTGGGCACCAAACGTAAATATTTTCCGTGATCCAAGATGGGGCAGAGGCCATGAAACATTCGGTGAGGATCCGTATTTGACATCACGTCTTGGAGTGCGTTACATCGAGGGAATGCAGGGTCATGACGAAAAATATCTAAAGACGGCAGCATGTGCAAAGCATTTTGCTGTTCACAGCGGACCAGAGGGTATGCGTCATTATTTTAATGCAGAGGTGTCTAAGAAAGATCTTTATGAGACATATCTTCCAGCCTTCAAAGCATGTGTACAAGAGGGTAAAGTCGAGGCTGTCATGGGCGCTTATAACCGTACAAACGGAGAGCCATGCTGTGGAAGTAAGACTTTATTAAAAGATATTTTGCGTGATGAGTGGGGCTTTGAGGGTCACGTTACATCAGACTGCTGGGCAATTAAAGATTTCTATGAAGGTCATAATGTAACAAAGAATGCAGAGGAATCTGTTGCATTGGCAATGAATAATGGCTGTGATTTAAACTGCGGTACGCTGTTTGTTTATCTTCTTGATGCTGTTCGCGACGGTCTTGTAAAGGAAGAACGTCTTGACGAGGCACTTGTCAATCTTTTTACAACACGCATGAAGCTTGGCGTATTTGATAAGGCAGACGATAATCCATACAATAAGATTTCCTATTCCGTTGTTGATTCACCGAAGATGCAGGAATTAAACCTCACAGCAGCAAAAAGATGTCTGACGCTGTTAAAAAATGATCAGATGCTTCCGCTTGATAAAGAAAAGATCCATACAATCGGTGTCATTGGACCGAATGCCGACAATCGCATGGCATTAGTAGGAAATTATGAGGGAACTGCATCACGCTATGTGACAGTCTTGGAAGGCCTTGAGGATTATGCAAAGGAGCATCCAAGAGCAGACGGCGAGAAGATGCGCATTGTTTATTCAGAAGGATGCCATCTTTACAAGGACAGAAGCAGCAATCTGACTCAGAGCCGTGACCGTTTGGCAGAGGTGAAGGGTGTTTGTAAGGAAAGTGATGTAGTAGTTGTCTGCCTTGGTCTTGATGCCAGTCTTGAAGGCGAGGAAGGCGATACAGGAAATGAGTTTTCAAGCGGCGATAAGCTTGATCTGCGTTTCCCAGGTCTTCAAAATGAAGTACTTGAAGTGGCATACGAGAGCGGCAAGCCAGTAATCCTTCTTGTTCTGACAGGAAGTGCAATGGATCTGACATGGGCAGATGAGCATGTAAATGCTATTATGCAGTGCTGGTATCCTGGTGCACAAGGCGGAAATGCAATCGCACAGGTACTCTTTGGCGATGCATGCCCAGAAGGACGTCTTCCGGTTACTTTCTACCGCACAAGCGAAGAACTGCCGGAATTTACAGATTACAGCATGGAAGGCCGCACATACCGTTACATGAAAAATAAGCCGCTTTATCCGTTTGGATATGGTTTGTCATATACAGAGTTTTCGCTTGACAATGTGAAGCTTAGCACACAAAAGGTTACACCAGATGGTGTTGAAGTCACAGCAGATGTAACTAATATTGGACAGATGGATGGTACTCAGACCGTCTTAGTATATGTAAAGGCAGAACGCGAAGGAACACCAAATCCGCAGTTAAAGGGAATCGCAAAGGCAGCTCTTAAAAAAGGTGAGACAAAGACAGTTCACATTACGCTGCCAGAGGAAGCATTTGGACTTTGTGATGATGATGGCGTAAAGCGCGTTCATCAAGGCAGCTACACGATTTATATCGGTGAAAAGGCAGCAGGCACTGTTGTCAAAGATTAAAATAAAAAGGGAACAAAAAAATTGGAGGAAACGATTATGTATTATATTGGAATTGATCTTGGAACATCAGCTATCAAGCTTCTTTTGATGGAAGGAAACGGCAAAATCTGCAACATCGTATCAAAGGAGTATCCGCTCTCATTCCCAAATCCGGGATGGTCTGAGCAAAATCCATATGATTGGTATGATCAGATGATTGCAGGAATCAAGGAACTTGTAAACGGCTTCGACACAACAAAGGTTGCAGGAATCAGCTTTGGCGGACAGATGCACGGTCTTGTTATTCTTGATGAAAATGACAATGTTATCCGTCCGGCTATTCTTTGGAACGATGGACGTACAACAGAAGAAACTGATTATTTAAATAATGTAATCGGAAAGGATAAGCTTTCTGAGTACACAGCCAATATTGCATTCGCAGGCTTTACAGCACCGAAGATTCTGTGGGTGAAGAAGCATGAGCCAGAGAATTTTGCACGCATCAAAAAGATTATGCTGCCAAAGGATTACCTGGCATATCGTCTGACAGGCGTATTCTGCACCGATGTATCAGATGCATCAGGTATGCTTTTATTTGATGTAAAGAATCGCTGCTGGTCAAAAGAAATGTGCGAAATCTGTGGAATTACAGAGGACATGTTAGCTGGAATTTACGAGAGCTACGAGAAGGTAGGCTGTGTTAAGGAAGATCTGGCAAAAGAGCTTGGCCTTACAGATCATGTAGCAGTTGCAGCAGGAGCAGGAGATAATGCGGCAGCGGCAGTTGGAACAGGAACAGTAGGAGAGGGCAGATGCAACATTTCCCTTGGAACAAGCGGAACTATCTTCATCTCCTCTAAAAACTTCCGTGTGGACAGCAACAATGCGCTTCACGCATTTGCACACGCAGACGGCACATACCATCTGATGGGCTGCATGTTAAGTGCAGCATCATGCAACAAGTGGTGGATGGAAGAAATTCTTCAGACAAAAGAATTTGCAAAAGAGCAGGCTGATATTACAAAGCTTGGAGAAAACCATGTATACTTTTTGCCATATCTGATGGGCGAGCGTTCACCGCACAACAATCCAAAGGCAAGAGGAACATTTATCGGCATGACAATGGACACTACAAGAGCCGATATGACACAGGCAGTTTTAGAGGGTGTTGCATTTGCACTTAGAGATTCCTTTGAGGTAGCAAAATCACTTGGAATCGACATTAAGCGCACAAAGATCTGCGGAGGCGGAGCAAAGAGCCCACTGTGGAAGAAGATGATCGCTAATATTTTAAATATCAGTGTAGATGTAATCGAGAGCGAGGAAGGTCCAGGCCTTGGCGGTGCAATGCTTGCAGCAGTTGCATGCGGTGAGTACGCATCTGTAGAGGAAGCAGCAGGAAAGATCGTAAAGGTAATCGATACTGTAGAGCCAGATCCGGTACTTGCAGCAAAATACGAGGAGCGTTATCAGCAGTTTAAGCAGATCTATCCGGCATGCAAACCGCTCTTTGATATAATTGCGTAAATGAAGGGAAAATAAGTATGGACGAGAATGACTTCTCAAAGTTTGGACAAAGTATATGTGATACCGTCACAGATGCCGTGAACTCGGCTATGGAATCAATGGATTTTTCAGGATTAAGCGAGAAAATTTCATCGACAGCCGATCATATCATGCAGGAGACGGTAGGAGCATTTACCGGAAAAAATGGTCAGGGAAATAAAAAGGGAAATGTTTATGAAAAGACCGACAAAGAAAAGTTAGAGCTTAGGTTTACAAAAAAGACACCTGGAAAGGTATCAGGCATACTGATGTGCACCTTTGGCGGAATTGGCACAGCAGGCTTCGGCCTGCCGGCATTTATACTGCTTGTACTTGGACTGATCGGGAGACAGCCGCTTGTGACAAGCTGTGGCTTTTTAGGTTTCCTGCCGTTTGCCATTGCCTTTGGCATATTGTTAAAAAATGGCTGCGACCGCTTAGGACGTATAAGTCGCTTTGAGCGCTATAAAAGGTGCATTGGCACAAAGGCACTTTGCGCCGTGCGAAGCTTAAGCGGTGCTGTCGGTCTTCCTGAGAAAAAGGTGCAGAAGGAACTAGAGCGCATGATTTCACAGGGATATTTTCTGCAGGGCCATATGGATGATGAGAAGTCATGTCTGATTCTTGATGATGAGACTTATGAACTGTATTTGCATTCAAAACAGCAGATGGAGAATGCCAGACGCGAGGAAGAGCAGCAGGCAGGCAATAAAGAGGTGAGAGAAGCAGTTAGAGTGGGAATGGAATATATAAAGCAGATTCGCCAGATAAACGATGAGCTGCCGCAGCCAGTGATAAGTGAAAAGTTAAGTCACTTAGAGGAGGTCATTGGACTGATTTATCTGAGTGTCCAAAAGACACCAGAGAAGATTGGCTCCATAAAGAGATTTACCGAATATTACCTGCCAAATACGATGAGCCTTGTAACAAGATATCGTGATCTTGACAGGATTGATACAGACAAAGCAAGAGAGTCCAAGGCGCAGATAGAGAATGCGCTAGACACAATCAATGACGCGTTTGACAAGCTTCTCGACAGCCTGTACGAAGATGACCGCATGAAAATTCAGACAGATATTGCTGTTTTGAAGACACTGCTGTCACAAGAAGGGTTAGTCGATGACGGGCTTCATATGTAATCAGATGGGAGGATACTTATGGAAGAAGAGTTAAAATTAGATCAGGCAGTGCCAACGCTGACATTTGAACCATTTGCAGAGACAAAAAAAGAAGAGCCAAAGCCAGAGCCAATTTACGAAGAAGAAGCATTGTTAAGCGAGCAGGAAAAAAAACAGGTAGAGGCATTTGCAGAGAAAATAGATTTGAATAATTCAACACTTGTACTTCAGTACGGTGCAGGCGCACAAAAAAAGATCGCAGATTTTTCTGACAAAACGCTTGAGAATGTCCGTTCAAAGGATCTTGGCGAGACAGGAACCATGCTGGCAAGCTTAGTAAGCGAGTTAAAGCAGACAGGAGAGCCAGAGGAAGAAAAAGGCTTTTTTGCAAGTTTTTTCAAGAAATCAACTGGAAAGTTAGAGGCGCTTAAGGCACGCTACGAGAAGGCAGAGGGAAAGGTTGATGAGATTGTTGATATCCTCACAAAGCATCAGGTACAGCTTATTCAGGATGCCGCGATGCTTGATCAGATGTATCAGCTAAACCAGACCTACTTCAAGGAGCTTTCAATGTACATCCTTGCTGGAAAAAAGAAGGTCGATAAGGCAAGACAGACAGAGTTAGAGACTCTGCGCCAAAAAGCCATTGCAAGCGGCACACAGGAGGATGCACAGGCAGTAAGCGACTATTCATCTATGATCGAGCGTTTTGAAAAGAAAGTTCATGATCTTGAGCTGACTCGCATGGTTGCACTGCAGATGGCACCTCAGATTCGTATGGTTCAAAGCAACGACACCGTCATGGCGGAAAAGATTCAGTCCACTATTGTAAATACAATCCCACTCTGGAAAAATCAGATGGTTATTGCAATGGGAGAGAATCATTCCGCACAGGCGGCAAAGGCGCAAAAGGAAGTAACAGATATGACAAATCAGCTGCTGCTTTCTAATGCGCAAAAGCTAAAGCAGACAACTGTTGATATCCGAAGAGAATCAGAGCGCGGCATCGTCGATATCGAGACGCTTAGACAGACAAATGGCATCTTAATCGACACGATGAACGAGATCTTAAAGATTCAGCAGGAAGGTCGTGAACAGCGCAGACAGGCACAGGCACAGCTTGCACAGATGGAGCAGCAGATGAAAGAAAAACTGCTAGAGATCAGTAAGTAACTGACTTTTTAAGTGCGCGTGTAATTGCATCAATAAGAAGCGAAGCCGTGTACTGTGAGGAGTCAGAGTAGGTTACGCCCTGCAAGCTCTGCGAAGAAAGAATCTGTGATTCCAGACTTTGCAGTACGGAAGGGACGAGCGGATACAGCGTGGCAACTGATTGAGCAAGGTTGTGGGCACGAATCGAATTAATGTGATTTTTGTCCACACACACGACAATATCAACTGTATCACCGCCCAGAACAACAGATGCGGCGTATCTTCCAGGTATGTAAGAACCAGAAAGTGTGAAGCTTTCTGTATCCGAAAAAGACTGATTTGATACTATTGCAGAAGAAGCAGATTCAGTCATGTCTTTCGGAAAAGAACGGCTCTGGTTTTTATCCAGATGCAGGGCGCTTGCGAGCAAAATAGCAAGAAGAATAACAATTACAACGATCACGGCAGTCCAGATTAAATTTCTGGACTTAAGGACAAAGATTTTTGTCTTAGAACTCATGGAAGGCTCCTGAAACTGATTGTTACAATTTATGAGGCCATTGACTGGTTTATACATGAATACATCGGCAAACAGGAGTTCGAAATAGAGAAATGCAAAATCAGACAGGAGTAGAAAACTATGAAAATAGCTATTGTTACAGACAGTAACAGCGGAATTACACAAAAACAGGCACAGGAGTTAGGCGTATTTGTACTTGCAATGCCATTTCAGATTGATGGTGAGACTTATTATGAGGACATTACGCTGACACAGGAAGAATTTTACAAGAAACTGCGTGAGGGCGGAAATATTTCTACCTCTCAGCCATCACCAGGCAGTGTAACAGATCTGTGGGATAAAATTTTGCAGGAATATGACCAGATCGTTCATATTCCGATGTCAAGTGGACTTTCCGGCTCCTGCCAGACTGCAATTATGCTGGCTCAGGAAGAAGAGTACGAGGGAAAGGTCTATGTAGTCAACAATCAGCGTATCTCCGTTACGCAGCGTCAGTCAGTTATTGATGCAAAGGGTATGGCAGAGGCAGGATACGATGCAGCGGCAATTCAGAAACGCTTAGAGGAGACAAAATTTGACTCAACCATCTACATCACGCTTGATACGCTGCATTATCTTAAAAAAGGCGGAAGAATTACACCGGCAGCGGCAGCATTAGGAACAATTCTTCGCTTAAAGCCAGTTTTGCAGCTTCAGGGTGAAAAGCTTGATGCCTACTCAAAGGCACGTACCTACAAGATTGCAAAGAACACTATGCTCGATGCCATTGCAAAGGATATTGAGGAGCGCTTTGATGGAAAGTCATCACCAGAAGATATATATATCGCCATAGCTCATACTGATAATTTAGCAGCAGCAGAGGAATTTCGTGATGAAGTAAAGGCAATCTACCCAGAACATGATATCTACATCGACCATCTGTCCTTAAGCGTAGCCTGCCATATCGGACCAGGAGCACTTGCCATCACAGCAACAAAAGTATTAAAATACTGATAAGCAATCTGGTACCACAACATTTAAAAATAAAAATGCAGTAAAAAACTCAGGAACAGATCATCTTGTGATCTCTCCTGAGTTTTTTATGTAAAGCTTATAACAAGACTTATAATGGAAGCATTATTGGTTTTCTGTCATGAAATACTGTGTAGTAGCGGATACCGCATGATTCTAGAATAGCAGGAACCTTATCAAAAGCATATGCCGTGTGTTCAGGCTTGTGACCGTCAGAGCCGATAGTAAGAATCTCACCGCCAAGCTCATGATAGCGCTTTAACACATAATTTTCTGGATTTGGAACGCCAAGTCCATATTTAAAGCCAGCCGTATTGCATTCAATTCCCTTTCCATTTTGAATCAAAAGCTTCAAAATCTCATCAATGATATCCTTATAATCAAGAATCGAATAATTCTCACGTTGATTAGGCGCATAGCGCACAATATAATCAATATGACCATACACATCAAAACAGTCAAGCTTGCGGATATTGGCAAGAGTAGTCTCATAATATTCCATAATGCCCTGCTGCTTTGACTTGCCTTCCCAGTACTGCGGATAATAAGGGTCAAGTCCATTCACTACATGAGTAGACCCAATAATAAAATCCCATGCACAAACCTCAGCAAAATCCTCAATACTGTGGTGATAATCAGTGCGAAGACCAAGCTCCACGCCAATTGAGATACGGGCACGGTCAGAATACTCAGGAATCAGGCCAAGAATCGCCTCATAATAGGAAAAAGGGTTAATGCGAAAAGGACGAGACTCAATACTTGTATTTGTACTTTCAGATGTATTCACATCAGCCTTCTCCATCGCAGTGTAGCCAATATCGTGATGGTCAGTAATGCAAATCTCAGTAATCCCCTTATTAATAAGCGCCTCAATTTGCTCCCTGGCAGGCGTATCCGAGTCAGTAGAAAAAGATGTATGAACATGAAAATCAGATTTTATCATAATAAATGCTCCTTCTTGTATTTCAGTTTAAGTTTTAATATCTTGAGTCTTACTAAAAAGAATACGCTGTCTACATATAAAAGTCAATCCCGATAAAGAACAGTAAAGTAAAACAGCTTCAAAGCAGCTACAGTTTACAGCCCTAAGGTGAATGGCTTTCATAAACCTACCGGGCAACACTTAGAAGCCCAAAATCAACTAATTTAAAAAAAAACAAGAAAAAGAAAGAAAAACACTTGATATATTTGTCGGGATAAGGTAAAATATCAGTAATTGATTATATTTTAACAAAGCAATTATGTGATAATATAATCTAATAAATTTCTTTAGGAGGAATTAAAAATCATGGCAGTAAAAGTTGCAATTAATGGTTTTGGCCGTATTGGCCGTCTTGCTTTCAGACAGATGTTCAACGCTGAAGGTTATGAGGTAGTAGCAATCAACGATTTAACAAGCCCGGCTATGCTGGCTCACCTGTTAAAGTATGATACAGCACAGGGAAAGTATCAGTACGCTGATTCTGTAGTAGCAGGAGACGATTACATCGAAGTTTGCGGAAAGAAGATCACTATCTATAAGATGGCAAACGCAGCTGAGCTTCCGTGGGGAGAGATCGGTGTAGACGTAGTTCTTGAGTGTACTGGATTCTATACTTCCAAGGCTAAGGCACAGGCTCATATCGACGCTGGTGCAAAGAAGGTTGTTATCTCCGCTCCGGCTGGAAACGATCTGAAGACTATCGTTTACTCTGTAAATGAGAAGACTCTGACCGCTGAGGATAACATCATCTCCGCAGCTTCCTGTACAACAAACTGCTTAGCACCAATGGCTAAGGCTCTGAACGATTACGCTCCAATCCAGAGCGGTATCATGTCCACCATCCATGCTTACACCGGAGATCAGATGATCCTCGATGGACCGCACAGAAAGGGTGACTTAAGAAGAGCACGTGCTGGTGCAGCTAACATCGTTCCAAACTCTACTGGTGCAGCTAAGGCAATCGGCCTGGTTATCCCAGAGTTAAACGGCAAGCTGATCGGTTCCGCACAGCGTGTTCCGGTTCCGACAGGTTCCACCACTATCCTTGTTGCAGTTGTTAAGGGCAGCGACGTTACCGTTGAGGGTATCAACGCAGCTATGAAGGCAGCAGCTTCCGAGTCCTTCGGTTACAACACTGATCCGATCGTATCTTCCGACGTTATCGGTATGAGATTTGGTTCTCTGTTCGATGCTACCCAGACTATGGTTTCCAAGCTTGGTGATGATCTGTATCAGGTACAGGTTGTTTCTTGGTATGACAACGAGAACTCCTATACTAGCCAGATGGTTCGTACAATTAAGTACTTCGCTGAGTTAGCATAAGTTTCGCTTAAGCGCAAAGACCTACGGGGTCCGGTCTGAAAGGGCCGGACCCTGTTTTGTTATGATACCAGGGTCAAAAGCTTAAAAGACGTTCGTGCTTGCACTAAAGGCTTTGAGCTTGGGACCCTAGGTATCAAATTAAACAATTATGCGCGAGCAGCAAACTGCTCCGCAATCAGAAGGGAGAAAATTCCATGTTAAAGAAGACTGTTGACGATCTTAAGAACCTTCAGGGAAGAAGAGTTCTTGTTCGTTGTGATTTCAATGTACCGTTAAAGGACGGCAAGATTACTGATGATACCCGTATTAAGGCTGCACTGCCGACCATCCAGAAGCTGATCGACGGCGGCGCAAAGGTAATCCTTTGCTCTCACTTAGGCAAGGTAAAGAATGGCCCGAATGAGAAGGAGTCCTTAGCTCCAGTAGCAGAGAGACTGTCCGAGAAGTTAGGAAAGCCGGTTGTATTCGTATCCGATTACCACGTAACTGGTGAGGCTGCAACAAAGGCTGTAGCTGAAATGAAGGACGGAGATGTAGTTCTTCTTCAGAATACCCGTTTCCGCGGTGCTGAGGAGACAAAGAACGGTGAGGAGTTCTCCAAGGAGTTAGCAGATTTAGCAGACGATTATGTATGTGACGCATTTGGTTCCGCACACAGAGCACACGCATCTGTAGCAGGCGTTACCAAGTTCATCAGCGCTAAGGGCGGCACAAACGCAGTTGGTTATCTGATGGAGAAGGAAATCGCATTCTTAGGAAATGCTGTAGAGAATCCGGTTCGTCCGTTTGTAGCAATCCTTGGTGGAGCAAAGGTAGCAGATAAGTTAAACGTTATCTCCAACCTGCTTGAGAAGTGCGATACCTTAATTATCGGTGGTGGTATGGCATTCACCTTCTTAAAGGCTCAGGGCAAGGAAATTGGTAAGTCCTTAGTAGACGATACCAAGCTTGAGTACTGCAAGGAGATGATGGAGAAGGCAGAGAAGCTTGGCAAGAAGCTGCTTCTTCCGGTAGACAGCACTGTAGCTGACAACTTCCCGGATCCAATCGATGGACCAATCGATGTAACTGTAGTACCGTCTAATCAGATTCCGGCTGACAAGGAAGGTCTTGATATCGGAACTAAGACAGCAGAGCTTTACGCAGAGGCTGTTAAGTCCGCAAAGACTGTTGTTTGGAACGGACCGATGGGCGTATTCGAGAACCCGACTCTTGCAAAGGGTACCATTGCAGTAGCAAAGGCTCTGGCAGAGACAGATGCAATCACCATCATCGGCGGCGGAGATTCCGCAGCAGCAGTAAATCAGTTAGGATTTGCTGATAAGATGAGCCACATTTCTACCGGCGGCGGCGCTTCCCTTGAGTACCTTGAGGGTAAGGAGCTTCCAGGCGTAGCAGCAGCTGACGATAAGGATTGATAAGCTTAAGAAAATCAAAGAAAAGAAATGTGAGGAACAAAAAAATGGCAAGAAAGAAGATTATTGCCGGCAACTGGAAGATGAACATGACACCTTCTCAGGCAGTAGAGCTGGTAAACACATTAAAGCCTTTAGTAGTAAATGACGAAGTAGATGTTGTATTTTGCGTACCGGCTATCGATTTAGTACCGGTTATGGAAGCAACAAAGGGAACCAACATTCAGGTTGGTGCTGAGAACATGTACTTTGAGGATAAGGGTGCATACACAGGAGAGATCGCTCCGGCTATGCTTACCGATATCGGTGTAAAGTATGTCATCATCGGACATTCCGAGAGAAGAGAGTACTTTGCAGAGACAGATGAGACTGTAAACAAGAAGGTTTTAAAGGCTTTCGAGTACGGTCTTACACCAATCATCTGCTGTGGAGAGACTCTGACTCAGAGAGAGCAGGGTATCACCCTCGACTGGATCCGTCAGCAGATCAAGATCGCTTTCCAGAACGTAACTGCAGAGCAGGCAGCAAGCGCAGTAATCGCTTACGAGCCAATCTGGGCAATCGGAACTGGTAAGGTTGCAACAACCGAGCAGGCACAGGAAGTTTGCGGCGCAATCCGCGCATGCATCGCAGAGGTGTATGACGAGGCAACTGCAGCAGCAATCCGTATCCAGTACGGCGGCAGCGTAAGTGCAGCAAGTGCACCAGAGCTGTTCGCACAGCCGGATATCGATGGCGGTCTTGTAGGCGGCGCATCCTTAAAGCCGGATTTTGGAAAGATTGTAAATTACAACAAGTAATTAATAAGTAAATATTTCCGGCTCTGGCTCTGCTTTTTGTAAGGCAGAGCCAGCGCTTTCTAAGGCTTTTTCGAAATTCGTAAAAGCTTTTTGAAAGCGAATGCCGGCACGAAAGGAATATTATGAGCAAGAAGAAACCAACCGTATTAATGATTCTTGACGGCTATGGCCTGAATGACAAAGTAGAAGGCAATGCTGTAAAGCAGGCAAATACACCTGTTATGGACGATCTGATGGCAAACTGCCCATTCGTAGAGGGACAGGCAAGCGGAATGGCAGTAGGTCTTCCAGAAGGCCAGATGGGTAACTCCGAGGTAGGTCATTTAAATATGGGTGCAGGCCGCATCGTATATCAGGAGCTGACCCGCATCACAAAGTCCATTCAGGACGGCGATTTCTTTGAAAACGAGGCATTCCTCGCAGCGGCGAAGAACTGCAAGGAGAATGGTTCCGCACTTCATCTGATGGGTCTTGTATCAGATGGCGGTGTTCACAGCCACATCAACCACATCTATGGTCTGCTTGAGTTTGCAAAGCGTCAGGGCTTAGACAAGGTATTTATTCACTGCTTCTTAGACGGCCGTGACACACCGCCGGCATCAGGCAAGGAATATGTAACTGCACTTATGGACAAGTGCGAAGAGCTTGGCGTAGGTCAGGTAGCATCCGTTATGGGTCGTTACTACGCAATGGATAGAGATAATCGTTGGGATCGTGTCGAGAAGGCTTACCGTGCACTTCGTTTCGGCGAGGGCAAGCAGGCAAAGTGCGGCGCATGCGCAATTCAGGCATCCTACGATGAGGGTGTTACAGACGAGTTCGTTGTACCGACAGTAGTAGCAAAGGACGGCGAGGCAGTAGGCAAGATTCAGGATAAGGATTCCGTAATCTTCTTCAATTTCCGCCCAGACCGTGCAAGAGAGATGACACACGTATTCTGCGACAATGAGTTTACAGGATTTGATCGTGGACTGGCAAGACCAGACGTAACATACGTTTGCTTCACCGATTACGATACAACAATCCCGAACAAGCTTGTAGCATTCAATAAGGAAGAAATCACCCATACCTTCGGTGAGTTTTTAGCAGAGAATGGCTTAAAGCAGGCAAGAATCGCGGAGACCGAGAAGTATGCACACGTTACCTTCTTCTTCAATGGCGGTGTAGAGCAGCCAAACGAAGGCGAGGATCGTATCCTTGTAAAGTCCCCGAAGGTTGCAACATACGATTTACAGCCAGAGATGAGCGCATATCAGGTATGCGATAAGCTTGTAGAGGCAATCAAGTCAGAGAAATATGACGTGATCATCATCAACTTCGCAAACCCGGATATGGTAGGTCATACTGGTGTGCAGGCTGCAGCAATCAAGGCAGTAGAGACAGTAGACGAGTGCGTAGGAAAGGCAGTAGCAGCAATCAAGGAAGTAAACGGACAGCTCTTCATCTGTGCAGACCACGGAAACGCAGAGCAGTTAATCGACTATGAGACAGGCGAGCCATTCACCGCTCATACAACAAACCCAGTACCGTTCATCCTTGTAAATGCAGATCCAAAGTACACCTTACGCGAAGGCGGCTGCTTAGCAGATATCGCACCGACACTGATCGAGCTGATGGGAATGGAACAGCCAAAAGAAATGACAGGAAAGAGCTTGTTAATCAAGAAGTAATTTGTAATACAAAAAAGACCTCCCTCGGGAGGTCTTTTTTTAACATACACGAAGCAATTACGCCTTCTTCTTGAACAATGTCTGGCAGCCTTCTTTTGCAAGAACGAGTGACAGAAGAACAAGTAAGCTTCCGATTATTGCACGGATCCAGCTCCACATATCGACTGCGTTTGTGACGTTTGCGTAGATGGTCTGAAGAAGTGAGATTACTGTTACGATAAGCATAAATGCCATTGGGATGATGAGCATCTTATTGTTTTTGCCGACTTTACCAAGCCATGCAGCTACAGCTAAAAGACCAAGTGCAGCAAGCAGCTGGTTTGATGCACCAAACAATGCCCAGATCTTTGCATAACCTGTCATACCAAGTGCAATGCCAAGAACTACTGTAATAATTGTAGCAAAATATGGATCTGTTAAAACTCTCTTAATGCCTGTAGCATCCTTGTATGTCTCACCAGGTGCTAACCAGAACTCCTGGAACATATATCTAGCAAGACGAGTTGCAGTATCAAGTGAAGTCAGACAGAATGCAGAAACAGCAAGGATTAACAGTGAGTAGATAACACTCTCTGCACCAGCTAAAAATGGAATCTTTGCGCACATACGTGAGATACCAGTAGCAAATACAGCGGTAGGAGTTACGATTCCGCCTGGAACATACTCACTCCAGATATAGCCAACAGCACATACAGAGATGATTGCAAGTACACACTCAATTAACATGCCGCCGTATGCAATCGGAAGAGCATCCTTTTCCTTATCAAGCTGCTTAGAAGTAGTACCAGAAGCAACTAATGAATGGAAACCAGAGATTGCACCACATGCAATAGTAACAAACAATGCCGGGAACATAGTTCCAAGAGAAACACCAGAACCAACAGTACCCTTATCAACGAAGCTGGTAAAAGCCGGAATATCAATAGTCGGATGAGCACCGAAGATTCCAATAACAGCGACGATCATCATGCCATACAGTAAGAAAGAGCTTAAATAATCTCTTGGCTGAAGTAAAATCCATACAGGTGTAACAGATGCGATAGCAATATAGATACCAACAATGATCATCCATGTATCACCACTTAAGTAAAGCGGATGCCAGTTCAGACCAATTGCCATACAGGCAATAATAACAGCAACACCGATTACAGTAGCGATTGCGATATGTACATTTTTTCTGTAAACAAAGAAACCAAAAGCAATGGCAACTACGATAAACAGAATAGAAATCATAGCAGTAGAAGCATTTGCGGAGCTGGCTGCAACATCAACTGCACCATCAGCAGTGTATGTAGCTTTAAAAGTATTTGCAACGATAGAAGCAAATGCAGCTACAACAAGAATAAGTGTCAGGTAAGCAAATGTTAAGAAAAGTCTCTTTGCACGCTTGCCAATAGAAGTTTCGATGATCTCACCGATTGACTGACCCTTATTTCTTAAGGATGCAAATAATGCACCAAAGTCATGAGTAGCACCGAAGAAGATACCGCCGATCAAAACCCACAGCATAACAGGAATCCAGCCAAAAACAGCGGCCTGAATAGGTCCGTTTATAGGTCCTGCACCAGCGATAGATGAAAAGTGATGTCCCATAAGGACAGGAGCCTTAGCCGGAACATAATCCTGACCATCCTCCATTGTGTGGGCAGGAGTCTCTTCCTTATTCTCACCAAGTCCCCACTGCTTTGCCAGCCATCCGCCATAGAAGATGTAACCAGCAACTAAAATGGCAACGCCTACTACGAGAAGTACAACTGCGTTCATTTGTGTTTCCTCCTTTTTTTCGTGACAGAGAGGAGGGTCTGCTTTAGCGGTCGTCCCGCCCAGTTTGTGTAAATCCTTTTCGAAGTACAGTCATATGCTGCGATACGGTAATCCATCCAACCATAAAGCGACATGCGATAGTCTCTGTGACAGCGTGTCTTTTTAATAAGCTTAGGCACTTCAGGGGCTATAGACTCTGCCAGAAAAACGACAGACACATAGGTGTACATGTGGTCCTTTTTCGGTTCCACACGTGACAAGCCTTCCTCAAGCAGTGCATCGTTGTAAGTGCGAAAAGTCTCCTCATCCAAATGGCCAGTTCGTATAAAGAAGACATATTCGTGAGCTTCAGCGGCCCACAGCTGAGCTTTTTTGACCAAGACATACTTTTCAGAAAAAGAATGAAAAGCAGCCTCAGCCGCAACTGAAAGATCCTTGTAAGAGGTATCACGGATGATGTCAAAGTAGTCGCTGTAAGATAACAGCAGCCTCTCAAAAAATTCGTCTGAAGTCAATTCCATAATAACCTCCCAGCCTCTGTCAATGATAAATGTGATAAAGAAATTTTTATCCTGCTAAGCGTATCACAAAAAAAATCAAACGACAAGGTGTGAATTTAATCTAAACTTAACATATTTTATCCTTTTTTTATAAATAGCATAATTAAAATCATAATTTGTTGATTAAAAAAAGTAAGTATGGTATCCTTCTTCATGGAAAAAAAGATATCCGGGGGAAAGAAAGTGATAACATGGCTGAAAAAACATCTTGCCTTTGACAAAAACAAAGACGCAGACATACAACTAAAAGAGAGCACGCGTGCTCTTAAAAATCCAGGCTGTGGCTGGTATCATATTTACACCTTTGATCTCTCAAAAGAAAACTTTCTTTATATAGATTGTGAGGAAGAAGAGCTTGTTCTTCTTCTCATTGATATTCATGCGTTTCGTGGCTGCGAGCAAATTCCAAAAGAAGCACTTGAATATTTTTCTAGTATCCTCACCTTCTTTGAAGAGCACGATAAAGGAATAATCCTTCGCATCGTCTACGATACAAAAGGACGAGGAATGGAAAACGAGCCATCATCAATCAAAATCGTCAAAAGTCACATGAAGCAGTTAGGAAGCATCATATGTGAGCATATGGGTGAAAAGAAGAGCCTGCCTGGAAAGATTCTAGTTCATCAGGGACTTTTTGTCGGCAGCTGGGGCGAGATGCATGGCTCCAAATTTCTTACCGAAGCACGAATGAAAGAACTATCTGATACATTTTTAGAGGCCACTAAAGGCAGTTGCCCTATCGCAGTCAGAAAGCCGGTACAATTAAGGCAGCTTAGCTGCCAAAAGACAGCATCTAATACAAACTTCACACTCTTTAATGACGCTATATTTGGCTCAGAGACAGATCTAGGCACATACGGCACAATACGCAAAAGTGCATTGTCTGAAAACAGCGAAAGAGAAAAGACACCTTGGGCACGTGAAGACGAGCTTTCATGGCAGCAAAGCTTTATGCAGCAAAGCTTTTGCGGAGGAGAGGTGCTTGGCGGGATGAACACGGTATCAGAAAGCCCAGGCAATACAGATTACCCACAAAGGACACTTGACTGGAATCAGGTAGTGGCAGACCTTGCAAAGATGCATGTCAGCTACCTAAATAGTATCTACAGTAAAGAAGTACTAGATGACTGGAAGGCACATCGTATTATGTGGAATGGCGAAGAGATAAGCGAATATGACTATATTGGACGTCATATGGGATACCGATTTACTGTCACACAGGTTAAGATATCACGTGTCAGTCAAGAAAAGAAAAAACAGACACAAAGCCAGATATCTAAAAGTGTAATCACACTTACAATTAAAAATACCGGCTTCGCCAATCTGTACGAAGAAGCAGTCTGCAGACTGATCCTTATAGAAAACAACGAAAACGTCAAAGCCTTCGAAATAAAAAGTGATCCGCGCACATGGAACAGCGGCACAGATACTGTTATAGAAAGCCCCATTTTGCAAGAAGTATGGACGCAGCAATCACAGCAAACAAAATTATTTCTTCAGCTCATACGAAAAAGAGACGGACGCATAATAGAATGGGCAAACGAAGAATATGATTGTCAATTTGGTGTTTTATTATTATCTGTTGATTAGTTTTGAAATTAGTATTGACAAGAAGACAAAAAAGAGCTATGCTTACAACCGTATTGCGGTTACAGGCCAATAAACGAATGATGGTAGTCTGTAACCGTAATTTAAAACCAATTTGTTCACGAAAATAGAAAGGACAAATAATATGAACAAACAGGAATGCGATATTTTAGAGGTGCTTCACGCAGAGCCATATATCAATCAGCGTGTATTATCGGATCTAAGTGGTCATTCGCTTGGAATTGTAAACCGTTCGCTGCGTCAGCTGCTAAAGGAAGGATATATTGACGATAATATTCGATTGACAAAGAAGGCTGAGAATGAATTTGCAGATAAGGCACCAAAGCAGGCTATTATTCTTGCAGCGGGATTTGGTATGCGTATGGTGCCGATTAATCTTGAATCATCGAAGGCTTTTTTACAGGTAAATGGCGAGTATCTGATTGAGCGTTTGATTCGCCAGCTGCACGAGGTAGGAATAAAAAAAATCTACGTCGTTGTCGGTTTTATGAAGGAGCAGTTTGAATATTTGATTGACGAATTTGGAGTAGAGCTTGTAATCAATACAGAGTATGCTGGAAAAAATAACCTGCATTCTATGAAATTGGTATCAGACCATCTCGCGAATGCGTATGTTGTTCCATGTGATATCTGGTGTGACAAGAACCCATTTCGCACAGCTGAGCTGTATTCCTGGTATATGGTCAGTGATCTGGTAGATGAGCAGAGTGATGTTCGTGTCAATCGAAAGATGGAGCTTGTGCGCACATCGCAGACGGCAGGAAATGCTATGATTGGCATTGCCTATCTGACTGCAGAAGATGCAGCGCTTGTGACAGAACGGATTGTACAGCTAGTCGAAAAAGCGGCATATGATGATTCCTTCTGGGAAGAGGCTCTTTACAAGAAAGATCATATGATTGTGGCGGCGCGTGTTGTCCATGCATGCGATGTTGTTGAGATAAACACCTACGAGCAGCTGCGAGACTTAGATAGCGATTCTGAACAGCTAAAATCCGATGCGATCGCTGTCATTGCAAAACAGCTGCAGGCCGATCCAAAAGAGATCGTCGAGATTTCTGTTCTAAAAAAAGGCATGACCAATCGTTCATTTTTGTTCTCATGCAAGGGCAAAAAGTATATCATGCGCATTCCAGGAGAGGGAACTTCCCAGTTAATCAGTCGAAAAGAAGAAGCTGACGTCTATCGGGCTATTTCTGGAAAAGGCATTTGTGATGATCCAGTTTACATTAATCCAGCAAACGGCTACAAGATTACCGCATTTTTAGAGGGAGTTCGTCCATGTGATCCATTAAACGTAAGTGATCTGAAAAAATGCATGAAGCTGTTAAAAAAATTTCATCAGATGGAACTTACTGTTGATCATGAGTTTGAAATTTTTAAGCAAATCGAATTTTATGAGAGCTTGTGGGAGGGCGCACCGTCAATCTACCGTGATTATCAGAAGACGAAAGAAAATGTCCTGTCACTTAAACCCTACATTGAGGCACATGCAGGAAAGAAGGTGTTGACCCATATAGATGCCGTTCCGGATAACTTTTTATTCTATTCAGGGGCAGATGGTGAACAGCTTCAGCTGACAGACTGGGAGTATGCCGGCATGCAGGATCCACATGTGGACATCGCGATGTTTTGCATCTATTCGCTGTACAATAAGCGCCAGATCGACCGTCTGATTTCCATTTACTTTGAGGGGGATTGTCCGAATGAGACGCGTGTAAAGATATATTGTTACATTGCCGCGTGCGGTCTTCTTTGGAGCAATTGGTGTGAGTACAAGCGAAGTCTTGGCGTGGAGTTTGGTGAGTACAGCCTACGTCAGTATCGTTTTGCAAAAGAATATTATCGTATTGCATCTGAAGAGATTATAAATATCCAGTAATGCAATGAAAAAGAGGGAGATACTATGCATAAAGTAAAAAGAGCCATCATCATGGCAGCAGGAATTGGAAAACGTATGCAGCCAGTCAGTTTACATACGCCAAAGCCACTAATCAAAGTAAATGGAGTGCGAATGATCGATACAGTAATTTCGGGACTTCATCAAAATGGAATCACTGAAATCTATATTGTAGTCGGCTATTTAAAGGAGGCATTTGCAGAGCTGCCAAAGCAGTATCCAGGAGTTGTATTGATCGAAAACATGCTATATGAAACTTGCAATAATATTTCTTCCCTGTATGCAGCAAGAGAGCATCTTGAGGACGTAATTATCCTTGATGGTGATCAAATCATTTACAATCCGACGATTTTAACGCCAGAGTTTGAACGGTCTGGTTACAACTGCGTCTGGTGTGAGGGAAAGACTGACGAGTGGCTTCTTACCGTGGAAAATGGTGTTGTTACACACTGTGGCAGAAATGGTGGAGAACATGGTTGGCAGCTGTTTAGCATTTCACGTTGGAATAAAGAAGACGGTGCTAAATTAAAACGTCATCTTGAGATTGAGTTTGAAGAAAAGAAGAATCGTCAGATCTACTGGGATGATGTTGCAATGTTTTGCTACCCGGATGAGTACAAACTTGGAATTCATCCGATGGAGTATCGAGATATCATTGAGATCGACAACTTAAGTGAACTTGTTGCGCTCGATCCGTCCTACAAGAATTATCTGGAAAAACAGTAAAAAGAGAGGGGAATATTATTATGAAAAATGAAAAAAAGAAAATTGATTGGCTTATCACACTACTTCCACTCATTATTGTAGTTGTATTGTGCATCGTGTTTTTTGTGGCGCCGTCACAGTCTAACGAAGTATTAAGTAAAATCCGTTTTTTCTTTGGTGACACCATGGGAACCTATTACCTGATTATCGGACTTGGCATCTTTTTGCTTTCCATCTATATTGCTTGTTCCAAATATGGTACGATTGTTCTTGGTGAGAAGGACGAAAAGCCAAAATACTCCTTCTTTGCCTGGGGATCAATGATGTTTACCTGCGGTCTTGCAGCTGATATTTTGTTTTACTCTTTTTCTGAGTGGTTTATGTATGCGACCGATCCTCATATCGCAGAAATGGGAAGCATTCAGGACTGGGCAAGTGTTTACCCAATTTTCCATTGGAGCCTGATTCCGTGGGGATTTTATCTGGTGCTGGCAGCAGCGTTTGGTTTTATGCTGCATGTGCGCAAAAGAGACCGTCAGAAATATTCCGAGGCATGTCGCCCGATTCTTGGAAAGCATACTGATGGTATTGCTGGACGAATCATCGATTTGCTCGCTGTATTTGCGCTTCTTGCTGGAACTGCTACTACATTCAGTGTGGCTACCCCGCTTATGGCAAAAATCATTAACACTTTGTTTGGTGTGCAGCTAAATGAGACTGCTGTTACAATTGTGATTATTGTAATCACTTGTGTTATTTATACATACTCACTTCTTCATGGCTTTAAGGGAATTAGTGTGTTGGCAAATGCCTGTATTTATCTGTTCTTTGGCTTATTGATTTATGTCCTCTTATTTGGTGGTGAGACAAAATACATAATTGAAACTGGATTTTCTGCAATTGGAAGAATGGTTCAGAATTTCTTCACACTTGCCACTGCAACTGACCCACAACGTACTACTTCTTTCCCGCAGAACTGGACGATCTACTATTGGGCATACTGGATGGTATGGTGCGTGGCAGCACCATTCTTCATCGGAAATATTTCGAGAGGCCGAACCGTGCGTCAAACAATTTTGGGTGGATATGTATTCGGTATTGGATCTACCATAATGAGTTTCATCATCCTTGGAAACTATTCTCTTGGAAAACAGATGAGTGGTGCAGCTGATTTTTTGGCAACCTATATTGAGACAGGCGATGCATATGGTCTTATTACCGATATTATCGGAACACTTCCGTGCGCACCATTCGTGTTGGTTCTTGTGCTTGTAACGATGATTGCATTCTATGCGACTTCTTTTGATTCTATTGCATTGACAGCTTCTTGCTATAGCTATCATCGTCTCGGTGCAAATGAGCAGCCGCACAAGCTGATCCAGTTTATGTGGTGTATTCTGTTGGTGCTTCTCCCGATTGCACTGGTGTTTGCACAGAGTTCCATGAGCAATCTACAGTCTGTCAGCATTATCGCAGCATTTCCGATTGGCTTTGTCATGATCCTCATTGTAGGCAGCTTTTTAAAGGATGCTAAGCAATATCTTAAAAAATAGACTTGAAGAGGCTATTGATTGCGATTATAATGATAATAGATCAATTTGTAATAGGAAGGGAGAGCAATCAATGAGGCATACAAAGAAAAAAAATAGACAGTTAACTGTTGCGATGGCGGCAGTTGCGTTTAGTCTTTCGGCAGCGGCGGTGGATGCTTATGCTAGCAGTGTAACTGATACGCAGGAGCAGGTAATGATCGAGGACGAGGAAACAATTGAGATTGATCCAAATAATACCTATCTAAGCGGCACAAATGGCTGGGTTATGGAAGGGGGGCATTGGTGCTACTACATAAATGGTATAAAGCAGACCGGCAGCATTTATATGCAAGAGGGTGAATACCTGCTAGATGCGAATGGCTATATGGTTACAGGCTGGTACCGCGAGAGCGCAGATGCACCGTATTTTTACTATGATCCGCTAAAGGGTGGAGTAAAGGCAAATGGTCTTACAACAGTTAATGGTGTTACCTATTATTTCTATGGTTATATGAGAACCGACTTTGTAGCTGTAGAAAATGGCATATTCTACTATTTTGGATCAGATGGTGCGCTTGCGAGTCAGAGAGGTGGCATTTCTGATGGATGGTTGCTGTTTGGTAGTGATTGGTATTATGTGGAAAATGGCGAATTGTGTGGTGGATTAAAGACTATTGGAAACGAAACCTACTATTTTGAAATTGGAAAAATGGTCACAGGTGAGAGACGTATGGTACATGACTGGGCATCTGGTATAAACAACTGGTATCAGTTTGATGCGAGTGGCAAGATGGTAACAGGCTGGTATTTGGATAGTGATAATGTTTGGTATTATTATGGCTCTGATGGAAAAGCAGTATCTGGTATAACTACAATTGGTTCAGCAACCTATTATCTGGCATCTGATGGTCGTATGTGTACAAATTACTCGGTATCCATTGGTGGAATTATGTATTATTTTGGGGCAGATGGTGTGCTTTCCAGTACGCAGGGTCAGCCATCAAATGGTTGGAAGAGAATGACAGATGGTTGGTATTATTTTAGAAATAATACCATGATAAAGAATGAGTTTTTAGTCGATGGCGGTCATACATATTATCTGGATGAGAACGGAAAGATGTGTACTGATACGGTAAAATTGATTAATGACTCTTGGTATCGTTTTAATTCCGATGGTTACATGATTACTGGCTGGTATAATGACAGCGATGGCAGTTGGTATTATTATGATGGCAACGGAAAAGCAGGAAGTGATTTTACTAAGATTAATGGTGCTTGGTATTACCTTGAGTATAATGGTTATATGACCACTTCTACATGGGTGCAGAGCAACGGTTATTGGTACTACATCACACCATCAGGAGTTATGGCAACTAGCTGGTATGTGGTAGATGGCTGCTATTATTATTTTGAAGCATCTGGAGAGATGGTGACCGGCTGGAAAAATCTTGGCGGCATCTGGTACTATATGCAGCCAGGTGGAAAGATGGTTACTGGCTGGCAAGTGATTGATGGAAGCTATTATTACTTTGATGCGTCAGGAGCTATGACAACCAACTGGCAAAATGTTGGTGGCGCCTGGTACTATATGCAGCTAAGTGGAAAGATGGTTACTGGCTGGCAAGTGATTGATGGAAGATATTATTATTTTGATGCTAACGGAGTCTGGTCTGCCTGAGAAAATTGGGGTTGCTTTTTGTGAAAAAATGTGGTAAACTTTAATACTTGAAAGCGCCAACGCGTAAAAGCAAAAACGGGCAAGACAAAGAAAAAGGAGAAACCACTATGAACATGGAATTTTACAGAAAGCTTCCGACTCCAAAGGAGTTAAAGGAAGAATTTCCTGCCAGCGATAAAATCCAGAAAATCAAAGCAGAAAGAGACGCAGAGATCCGCGCTATCTTCGAAGGAAAAAACGATAAGCTGTTGCTTGTCATCGGACCATGCTCCGCTGACAGAGAAGATGCCGTATTAGAATATATTGGACGTTTAGTAAAAGTACAGGAAAAGGTAAAGGATAAGATCTTTATCATCCCGCGTATCTACACAAACAAGCCGCGTACAGTAGGTACAGGCTATAAGGGTATGCTTCATCAGCCAGACCCGGAGAAAAAGGAAGATATGCTAAAGGGCATCATCTCAATCCGAGAGTTGCATAAGCGTGCAATCGAAGAGACAGGCTTTACATGTGCAGACGAAATGCTTTACCCGGAAAACCATCGTTATCTGTCAGATCTTCTTTCATATGTTGCCGTCGGTGCACGTTCAGTAGAAAACCAGCAGCATCGTCTTACAGCATCAGGACTTGAGATTCCTGTCGGCATGAAAAACCCGACAGGCGGTGACATCAGCGTAATGTTAAATTCCATCGTGGCAGCACAAAACAGCCACACATTCCTCTACAGAGGCTGGGAAGTAAAGAGCCACGGCAACCCATACACCCATGCAATCCTTCGCGGCTACGTAGACAAATTTGGAAACAACATGCCAAATTATCACTATGAGGATATCAGAAATCTCTACGAGCAGTATCAAAAGAGAAATCTGCCAAACATGGGAGTAATCGTAGATACAAACCATTCAAACTCCGGAAAGCAGTACGAAGAGCAGATTCGAATCAGCAAAGACGTTATGCACAGCTGCCACGTATCACCAGATCTTCATAAGTTTGTAAAGGGACTCATGATCGAAAGTTATTTAGAGGATGGCAGCCAGAAGGTAGAAGAACACTGTTATGGAAAATCCATCACCGATCCATGCCTTGGATGGGACAAGACAGAAAAGCTGATTTATGATCTGGCTGATTTATGGTAAGAAAAACAAGAAAATTAGCCGATTTCTAACTTGACAGAACATTAGCAATATGCGAAAATTAAAGAGATATCCATTTCGCCTTAGAGGGACACAGCGCAAAGGGAATGGATATCTTTTTTTGAGCAGAAAACTTCAGCAATATTGACAGAATGTGCCAAAAGTAGCATAATTATAATTAGCTGTATATTTACGCCAAAAGACGCATAAAGACAGGAGGAGAAAGATGTTAGAACAGCTGAAAAAAGAAGTTTACGAAGCAAACATGGATCTTGTTGCTAAGGGTATGGTTATTTATACATGGGGCAATGTCAGCGGAATTGACCGCGAAAAGGGTCTTGTTGTAATTAAGCCAAGCGGTGTCGACTATGCGACTATGACATGGGAAGATATGGTTGTAGTAGACATGGAAGGCAATGTAGTCGAGGGCAAGTATAAGCCATCATCAGACACACCGACACATCTTGTCATCTACAAGGCATTTCCAGAGACAGGAGGCGTTGTACATACGCATTCTACTTATGGTGTTACATTCGCACAGGCAGGACTTGACATTCCGGCATTTGGTACCACACATGCCGATTATTTCTATGGTGATATTCCGTGTACCAGAGATTTGACTGCACAGGAGATCGAGGAAGCATACGAGTTAAATACTGGTAATGTTATTGTTGAGACCTTTGCAGGAAAGGATCCGATGGCTGTACCGGGTGTTGTTGTAAAGAACCATGGCCCGTTTGCATGGGGACGCACACCGGCAGGAGCAGTATATAATGCAGTTGTTCTCGATAAGGTTGCTGAGATGGCTTACAACACTATGACATTAAACCCAAGAACCAAACGTGTTCATCAGTATCTGCTCGACAAGCACTATTTCCGTAAGCATGGTGCAAATGCATATTACGGACAGGGCAGCGAGGATCATTGATCTTATGGAGATTGCACGTCTTGTGCTTAACAAATGGAAGCTTTTGTTCATTGCACTTCTGGCAGGAGCAGTAGTAGGCGGCTTATACTGTGCATTTTTGCTTGAGACAACATACCGTGCAGAAGCCAGTCTTTACATTACAAGCAATGAGTCGATCTTGTCTTTCTCAGATCTGCAGTTAAGCTCCGCATTGACAGAGGACTACGCGTATATTAGAATCTGAGACTGAAAGTCATCTGGAAAGTGAGTCAGAGACGAAGAGCGAGACAGAGTCACAAAGTATCGCATCAGAGTCAGCTAAAAGTATAGAAGCAGATTTATTTTCTGCAGAGAACCCATGGATTATTGTGTTAAATGGAACCGGAAAAGCTGGTGTTGCTGCTTACTGGAAGCGTTTCCTTCAGGGAAAGGGCTTCACAAACGTTGTAATGGCAGATTATAAGGGAGAGATTAATGATCACACCGTTGTCTATGTGACAGCAGGTGGAAATGCACTGAAAGGCGTATATGACCTTTTCCCGAATGCGGAATACCGTGAGGGAGGACTTGATAGTGCCGACCCTAATGCCGATACAAACGTGAAGATACCAGACAGCCAGAAGAAATTTGATTCCTATGATGTGTGGATTTTAGTCGGAAAAGACGATGCGCTGCATGATTAAAGATTAGTAAAAAGAAACTGAATAAAGTTTTGAGAACGACCGCACAAGCGCTTGTGCGGTCGTTTTTTGATGGGAGAAAAACATTGACGTGTGATGATAAGTGTAGGATAATAGTAGGTAGATTATCACTTGAAAGTGTGGGATTGATATGCTACGATAGTAGAGAAATAGAAAAAATTGAATGTTTGGGTTTGTTTTTATTCCACAGAACGGAGGTTATATAGTATGCAGCAAGCTTTTATAGAGAAGATAAAAATAAATAAAGTTCGGCATTTACAGAATATAAATGTGCCTATTTGTAAGGAAAAATGTAAACATATTATATTTACTGGAAAAAATGGCAGTGGTAAGACAAGTGTTCTTGATGCGATTTCAACATTTTTAAATTCAATTACAAAGGGGGAAGATCCAGAGGAAATTGCTGAAACTGTAAAGACAACGAAGAAAGGAATTCAATATTATCGTGAAAAACAAGATGAAAGAAGCCTGAAACAAAGTGAAAGTAGTTTAGAGTATTGGGTTGAACAATATCAGAAATCTACAGCTGGCATATGGCTGAATTTCAACACATCTTTTACAGAGATTAGAAAACAATTTGAAGCAGGAAACTTTGTAGTAGCTTATTATAAAGCAGATCGTATTTTTACCTCTGTCCAGCCGAAGCATGTTGAGAAGGTACAATTAAAATCTGGCTATGCGATTAATGAGATGCCTAGGACTGAGTTTATAAAATATTTGCTCGATTTAAAAATGACACAAGCATTGGCGATTTCCGGTGGAAAGACTGATAAAGCACATACGATTGCCATATGGTTTGAGAAGTTTGAACAACTTTTAAAGCAAATTTTTGACGACGAATCGGTTAAATTGGTGTTTGATGAAGAAACCTTCCAATTTTCAATTGAGATGGATGGACGTGAACCATTTGATTTTAATACGCTTTCAAGTGGTTACGCAGCAATTCTCGATATTGTAGTTGATCTGATTCTTCGTATGGAAAGGCAATTGAATCGATCTTTTGATTTTGCTATTTCAGGCATCGTGTTGATTGATGAAATCGAAACTCATCTACATCTTGAATTGCAGAAAATATTATGAAGCTACTGACTACTGTGTTTCCGAATATCCAGTTTATTGTATCCAGTCATTCCCCGTTTATACTTAACAGTTTGGATGATGTTGTGATTTATGATTTGGAAAAGCACTTACTTGTATAGCAGGGATTATCAGATGTGCCGTATAGTGGAATTGTTGAAGGATATTTTAATGCCGATGAATTGTCTAAAGAGTTAAAGGAAAAGTTTGAGAAATACAAGGTACTTGCAACTAAGCCACAGCTTGATGCTGATGATTATGAACAGATTGCAGATTTGGAAATGTATTTGGACGAGATACCTGACTATCTGGCATTGAAGCTTACTACAGAATATCAGGAATTAAAGACACAGCTAAGAGCAAGAGAGGGGTAGTATGGTTAAAATAGAGCGAAGCTTCCCGGCACCACAATCTCTGGCTATTGAAAAGAAAAAAGTAAAGGGAAGTTATAGAGAAGCAGATGTAATAGAGCGATTGGCTAAAGATTTTAACAATAAGTGTTACATTTGCGAACTTGATAAATTGCAAGATCCACAGGTAGAACATTTACGACCACATTTTAGCGGAAAGGATATTGATCGCAAATTTGATTGGAACAATTTGTTCTGGTCATGTAGCCATTGTAATAATGTCAAGAATCAAAGAAAGTATGATGACTGCATTATTGACTGTTGTAAGTCAGATCCAGAGGAACGGATTTATTTTCGATTGCAAGGTGGGAAAACAGATATTAAAGCAGTGAACTCAATGGATTATGATGCACAAATGACATCTGAATTAGTGGATGAGGTTTTTAACCTAAAAAATAGTGGAATGAGAGTCTATAAAAGTGAGTATCGCTTTAATGAATTAAATAAAGAAATGAATAAGCTGTATGATACATTAGATGAATTGGCTCAGAAGCCTGAGTCGATATTTGCTTTGAAAAAGTTGCAAGCTTTAATTCGAAAAGAGTATAGATTTGCAGGTTTTAAGAGGTGCTATATTAGAGAAAAAGAGCCACAGTATGCGAAGTATCTGTGAACAGGAAGGATGGGATAGAGAAAACTTCTAGAAAATTTTAAGAAGGTTTCAAGCGCCCGTTTGTTGCTGGGTTGCCGGTGCCTGACCTTTTTTACGCTTTCTTTGTCTCTGCTGGAAAGGACAAGAATATGGAAAAACCAAAAATAATTACAACGAAATGCTTTGAAGATTTTCGCGGATGGCTCTCAGTTCCCTTGGATAAAGAGATTGATTTCCATGTGGTTCAAATTAACCAAGGGTACAGTAAAAAAAAGTTTACGCTGCGTGGGCTACATTATCAAGAGGGCGAATACAGTCAAGCAAAACTAATATCTTGTCTGCATGGCGCGATTTTTAATGTGGCGGTAGATCTTCGGCCGGGAAAAACTTATGGACATGCTTATAGCGAAGTGTTGACTTTTGAAAATCAGAAGCAAATGTATATTCCAAGAGGATTCGCACATGGATATCTTACATTAGAAGATGACACCTTGATGCAGTGGTGTGTAGATAATGATTTTTGTGCAGAAGCAGCGAGAGCTGTGCGGTACGATTCGGATTTCACTTGGGAGAATGAGAGCTGGCCAGCAGGGAAATACGTCATTTCAGAGAAAGATCAAAATGCGATGATTCTTGATATGCTTGTGAAAAATAAAATGTGAAACTTCCAGTTTCACTGTCATCTACCGACTAAAATTTTTTCTATTGAGGAAAAAGTATGAAAGAATTAGATATGCAAGAATTATTTTCAAATAATACGTCATCTGTTCAGTCAGATCGCATTTTATATACGCCATCTGCATTTGCCAGAGGTTCACTTCTTCATTTGCAAGAGGTAGGAACATTAAAGGCGCTTCATACTCATACATCAACGAGAAGCGGCTTGGTGTCCTATCTGTGTTTTCTTGTATTAGAAGGAGAGGGAAGTTTGACCTACGATGGTCGGAAGTATTCGTTAAAATTAGGAGACTGTGTATTTATTGACTGTCGCAAAACGTATAGCCATAGTACATCTGACTGCCTTTGGTCACTTTCCTGGTGCCATTTTTATGCGCCATTTATGCCTGCTATCTATGAAAAATACAAAGAACGCGGTGGTCTTCCAGTCTTTCATCTAGAGGACACAATGCATTTTGAAGTGATTTTTAAACAGTTATATGAGTTAGCGGCATCTTCTGACTATATACGAGATATGCGAATCAATGAAAGATTAAGTTCACTCTTAACACTTCTTATGCAGGAGTCTTGGAATCCAGAAAATTCGACTGTTTCCAAAAAGCGTATGGAACTGGCAGCAGTAAAATCATATCTTGATGAACACTACATCGAGAGAATTACATTAGATGAACTGGAAGCACGTTTTTTTATCAATAAATATTATCTCTTGAAAATTTTTAAAGAAAACTATGGCAGCACAATCAGTAACTACTTAATTGCCAAGCGGATCACTAGGGCAAAACAGCTACTTCGCTTTACGAAGTTGACGATTGATGAGATTGGATGTGAGGTTGGCATGGATGGCGCTGGGTATTTTAGTCGAATGTTCAAAAAGTCAGAGGGGATTAGTCCGAAGGAATACCGTAAGCAATGGCAGCAACGATAAAACCAATATAGTGCAAAAATAGTGCAAGATAGGTTCTGTTCATTTTAGAAAAAAACGATAAAATAATGATTAGACCAAAAGTCAATTGCTTATAAAACTACAGTTAAATTTACGACAAAAATTATAATTTATAAGCACAGATTATAGGCACAAAATAAAAAACAATACTAACAACAAACGATAGAAAGTTGAGGAGTTATATCTATGGCGAAAGTTGCATTGATTACTGGAATTACTGGGCAGGATGGTTCCTATTTGGCTGAATTTCTGTTAGAGAAGGGATATGAGGTTCATGGAATTACACGCCGTGCGTCTATTTCAAATACCGCTCGTATTGATCATTTGATGGGAAAGATTACACTTCATGACGGAGATCTGTCTGATTCTTCATCATTAATTCGCATTATCAGTCTGGTTAATCCAGATGAGATCTACAATCTGGCAGCACAGTCTCATGTACAGGTATCATTCGACGTACCGGAGTATTCAGGTGATGTTGATGCCTTGGGCGTACTTCGTATTTTGGAGGCTTGTCGTATCTTGGGGTTAACCAAGAAAACAAAGGTATATCAGGCTTCCACATCAGAGTTGTACGGAAAGGTCGAGGAGGTTCCTCAGAAAGAGACAACTCCATTCCATCCATATTCTCCATATGCAGTGGCAAAGCAGTATGGTTTCTGGATTGTGAAGGAATATCGTGAAGCTTACGGCATGTTTGCAGTAAACGGCATTTTGTTTAATCACGAGTCTGAAAGACGTGGTGAGAACTTTGTTACCAGAAAGATTACATTGGCTGCAGGTCGTATTGCTGAAGGATTGCAGGATCACTTGGAACTTGGAAACATGGATTCACTTCGTGATTGGGGCTATGCAAAGGATTATGTGGAGTGTATGTGGATGATTATGCAGCATGAGACACCAGAAGACTTTGTCATTGCAACAGGAGAGCAGCATACAGTTCGTGATTTCACAGAGAAGGCATTTGCAGCAAATGGTATCAAGATTCGCTGGGAAGGCAAAGGTCTTGATGAGAAGGGTTATGATGCAGAGACTGGAAAGATGTTAGTATGCGTCAACCCAGCATGGTTCCGCCCGACCGATGTAGATAATCTTTGGGGCGATCCGACAAAGGCAAAGACTGTTCTTGGATGGAATCCGCAGAAGACAACATATGCAGAGCTGGTGGAGATTATGGCAAAGCATGACAGACAGCTTGCAAAGCAGGAGAAAGCAATGAAAGAGGCAGCTCTGTAAGATCAAAATTTAGAAGCTTCATAAACTTAAAAAAGCCTGTTTATAAAAACTTGATCAGGTAAAATGAGATAGAGGATAAACGATTATGATGGAAAAAAATGCAAAAATTTATGTAGCAGGTCATCGTGGAATGGTAGGTTCTGCAATCGTAAGAGAATTACAGAGACAGGGTTATACTAACATAGTAACACGTACACATGCTGAACTGGATTTATGTCGTCAGGATGCAGTTGAGGAGTTCTTTGCCGAGGAGAAGCCAGAATATGTATTTCTGGCAGCGGCAAAGGTCGGCGGTATTATTGCCAATCAAGATGCCTTAGCTGATTTTATGTATCAGAACATGATCTTAGAGATGAATGTCATTCATTCCGCATGGAAAAATGGCTGTAAGAAGCTGGAGTTTTTGGGATCTTCCTGTATCTATCCGCGTATGGCACCACAGCCAATGAAGGAAAGTTGCCTTCTTACCTCTGAATTAGAGAAGACCAATGAGGCCTATGCACTTGCAAAAATCTCTGGATTAAAATATTGTGAGTTTTTAAATCGCCAGTACCACACCGACTATATCAGTGTAATGCCGACGAACCTGTATGGACCAAATGACAACTATCATCCAACTCACAGCCATGTACTTCCAGCTCTGATTCGTCGTTTCCACGAGGCAAAGGTAAATGGTCTTGAAGAAGTAACTTGTTGGGGAGATGGTTCACCGCTTCGCGAATTTTTATATGTCGATGATTTGGCAAACCTGTGTGTATTCTTGATGAACAATTATAGCGGAGATGAGACAGTCAATGCCGGAACAGGAAAGGAATTGACAATCAAGGAACTGACCGAGCTCGTAGCAAAGGTTATCGGATATACTGGAAAGATCAATTGGGACACGACAAAGCCAAATGGTACACCGAGAAAGCTTCTTGACGTATCAAAAGCAACCAATCTTGGATGGACTTACAAGACAGAACTTGAAGAGGGCATTCGTTTGTCCTATGAAGACTTTTTAAATAACCCGATGAGGGCTGAACGATAACGAAATGGAAGGAGGCCGTTACCCGAATCTGGGCAGCGGCCTTTTTGTACAAACATGAATAGGAGAAAGAGAAAAATGAACATTGTATTATTATCTGGCGGATCAGGACAGCGTCTGTGGCCACTTTCAAATGATATTCGTTCAAAACAATTTATTAAAATTTTTCATGGAGAAGATGGAATGCTTGAATCTATGGTTCAGAGAGTATACCGTCAGATTCGTTTGGTGGACCCGAATGCCAATGTAACAATTGCAACATCAAAATCGCAGGTATCGGCAATTCACAACCAGTTAGGTGAAGATGTAGGTATTAGCGTCGAACCATGCAGAAGAGATACGTTTCCGGCAATTGCATTAGCAGCAGCCTATTTAAGAGACAAAAAGCATTTCCCTTTAGATGAGGCAATTGTCATTTGTCCGGTTGACCCATATGTAGATAATGACTATTTTGAAGCATTAGAGGAGCTTGGAAAACGAGCAACCCAAAGCGAGGCCAATTTGGTGTTGATGGGAATTGAGCCAACCTATCCGAGTGCAAAATATGGCTATATTATTCCAGAGTCAAGAGAAAACATCAGCTCAGTATCCATGTTTAAAGAGAAACCTACAGAGGATGTTGCACAGTCTTATATTGCACAGGGAGCACTTTGGAATGGTGGTGTGTTTGCACTTCGTCTTGGTTACGTATTGGAACGTGCGCATCAGCTGATTGATTTTACCGACTATCAGGATTTGTTTGATAAATATGAAACATTGCAGAAAATTAGTTTCGATTACGCAGTTGTTGAGCATGAAGAAAAAATTGAAGTAATGCGTTTTTCTGGAATGTGGAAGGATCTTGGAACTTGGAATACACTTACCGAGGCAATGGATAGCAGAAATGTTGGACAGGCATTGTTTAGTGAGACTTGTGAGAATGTACATGTGGTAAATGAACTGAATCTTCCCGTTCTCTGTATGGGCTTAAAGGATGTCGTTGTATCAGCAAGTCCAGACGGTATACTGGTCTCCGACAAAAAACAGTCAAGTTATATCAAGCCTCTTGTCAATACATTGGATCATAGAGTTATGTTTGCAGAGAAATCTTGGGGAAGCTTTCGCGTGCTAGATGTTGAGAAAGAAAGCTTAACAATCAAAGTTACACTAAATCCAAATCATCGAATGAATTATCACAGTCATGAGTTTCGCGATGAGGTTTGGACGGTGGTTTCAGGAACAGGTCGTGTGATCTTAGATGAGAAAGAGCAGACAGTAAAGCCGGGAGATGTAATCGAGATGAAGGCAGGATGTCGCCATACGATCATTGCTGATACAGAATTAAAGGTGATTGAGGTTCAGATCGGCAAAGATATCAGTGTTTTGGATAAAATTAAATACTGAAGTGCCTGTTTTTGATGGACGATTATGAAAAAATGATTTATAATGAGGGAAAAACAAGAGGCGAAAGGAAAAGATAGAATGTCACACAAAACGTTATTTTTACAGCAGTCTTATGAGGATTGCACAAGGCAATATATGGAAGTGCTGAATACTCAGAAAATGCCGCTCTGGGATTATGTAATCCTAACGGCATCGAATGAGTCACAGGCACAATCCTACCGTATGCAGATTCAGTATCGATTAGAGCATGGAATGCTTCCAAAGTCCATTCACTATGCGGTTCTTCCTGACCCAGATGGAAAGAGAGTAGGAAGCGGCGGTGCCACATTAAATGTGCTGCGTTACATCTATGAGGATGCAGGAAGCTTTGATGATAAGCGAATCCTTGTCATTCATTCAGGAGGAGATAGCAAGCGTGTGCCTCAGTATTCAGCATGTGGAAAGTTGTTTTCACCAGTTCCACGTCTGCTTCCGAACGGAAGAAGATCCACTTTATTTGATGAGTTTATGATTTCAATGTGCGGTGTGGCTGCACGCATCCGTACTGGAATGTTGGTATGTTCTGGTGATGTACTTCTCTTGTTTAATCCACTCCAGATTGATTTTTATGGAAGCGGAGCGGCGGCACTTTCAATCAAAGAACCGGCAGAAATTGGGAAAAATCACGGCGTATATCGAGTAGACAAGAATGGAAATGTAGGTGGATTTTTACATAAAAAGACAGTAGAACAGCTTCATGGGCTTGGAGCAACGGATGTACATGGAAATGTCGACATTGATACAGGTGCAGTGATTATGGATACAGAACTATTAAAGTCATTGTATCAATTGGTCGATACGCCAGAGAACTTTGATGCTTATGTAAATGAGAAGACAAGACTTTCTTTCTATGCAGACTTTTTGTATCCGCTTGCATCGGAATCTACGTTAGAGCAGTACTATAAGGAGACACCAGAGGGAGACTTCACACCAGAGCTTCACGAGTGTCGTACCAAGCTTTGGGAAGTGCTTCATCCATTCCATATGAAACTAATTCGTATGTCGCCGGCAGCATTTATTCACTTTGGAACAACAAGAGAGCTTCGCCATCTGATGACAGAGGGCATGGAGCAATTTGTCTATCTTGGATGGAGCAGCTTCGTGAATACCAATAGTACAAATATGCGAAACGGCTACGCAGCTGGTAACAGTTATATTAGCAAACGTGCAAAGATCGGAAGAGGCAGCTACATAGAGGATAGCTATGTACACCATGGAACTGTGATTGGAGCAAATTGTGTTGTATCTGGCGTTACTTTAGATGGTCAGACAATTCCAGATGGAGCAGTAATTCACGGACTAAAGCTTGGCGAAGAGCAGTTTGTTGCTCGTATGTATGATGTCAATGACAATCCAAAAGAATACAAATTGTTTGGAAACGAATTAACAGAGCCACTTTGGACAGCCAAGATCTATCCAATTAGAAAAACGATGAGAGAAGCGGTGGACGCAACTCTTGAAGCGTATGCACAGGGTTTTCTAGTAAATGAGGCATTTGTCTCACTGAAGGATTCCTTCAATATGGCAGATGTGACAGCTATTCTTCCATGGCAGGATAAGCTAGATGACAAGGTACGCGTGGAATCATTGCTTGAGGCAATTGACAATAAGACTGATTTGAAGAGCGCATTTGAAGCTTGTGGTAATAGCATTTCACCCAGAGTAGAGCGGTTGCTTTTAAGAGAGGCAGAGCGACTAGACAGTCGTGATCTGGAGCAGTTTAGCCGAAAGATCCGTATTTACTATATGCTATCACTGGTAAAAGAATCGTATATGGATCAGTGCTTTGGCACGATTGGAAGTGCAGTGTTGGATACAGCAGTGGTAGGTCTTAGCTGTAGTAAGGATACAGTACTGGCAGAGGAAGAGGCGATTGTACGTCTTCCAGTTCGTGTTAACTGGGGCGGCGGCTGGAGTGATACACCTCCGTATTGTATGGAGCATGGTGGAACGGTTTTAAATGCAGCAGTGTTGTTAGATGGAAATTATCCGATTGAAGCGATTGCACGAAAGATTAAAGGAAATAGAATTGTCCTTGCAAGTGCAGACAGCGGAGCCGAGCAGGAATTTACTGATATTAAGCAACTTCAGGATTCTAGCAATCCATATGATCCATTTGCACTTCATAAGGCAGCTTTGATTGCATGTGGTGTGATCCCTTACCGTGAAAATCGTTCCGTAGAGGAGATTACAGAGCAACTTGGTGGCGGCTTGTATCTGTCTACACGCGTAATTAACATTCCAAGAGGCTCAGGACTTGGGACATCCTCAATTTTGGCAGGTGCCTGTGTGAAGGCTTTGTATCAAATCACAGGACGCAAGTTGGAAGATGAGGAACTGTACAACCGTGTGCTTTGCATGGAGCAGATCATGTCGACTGGAGGTGGCTGGCAGGATCAGGTTGGGGGACTTGCACCCGGAATTAAGATGGTAACATCCCATGCAGCAGTCAGACAGCAGATTACCTGCACGCCATGTGTGATTAGCGAAAAGACAAAAAAAGAGCTTGATGAGCGTTTTTGCTTGATCTATTCCGGACAGCGCAGACTGGCGAGAAATTTGCTTCGTGATGTGGTAGGTCGATATGTCGGTGGAAATATTGATGCAGTAGAAGTGCTATATGAAATTCAAAGAAGCGCTGTTTTGATGCGATTTGAGTTGGAAAAGGGCGATGTTGATGCATTTGCAAGACTTTTAAATGAGCATTGGGAGTTGAGTAAGCGCCTTGACAGCGGTTGTACGAATGTTTGTATTGATATGATCTTTAAGGCAGTAGAAGATTTAATTGATGCAAAGATGATTTGCGGTGCCGGAGGAGGCGGATTCTTACAGGTTGTGTTAAAGAAGGGCGTAACCGCAGCCGAACTTCAGGAGCGTCTGTATGAAGTGTTCCAGGATAGTGGTGTTTCCGTATGGCAATGCCAGTTCGTGTGAGAAGATAAGGAGATTTTAGGTATGTTAAAAGGAATTTCACCATTGATTAGTCCAGAGTTGTTAAAGATTTTATGCGAGATGGGTCATGGAGATGAGATTGTTTTGGCAGATGCGAACTTTCCGTCAGAGACAACAGGAAAGCGTGTGATCCGTGCGGATGGAATCGGCGCCGCTGATTTGCTAAAAGCCATTTTACCATTATTCCCACTTGACACATACGAGAAGGATCGCTTTATTTTAATGGAGGTGGTTTCGGGGGACCCAGTGGTACCGACAATTTGGGACGAGTATAAGCAAATTTTGGAAAATAAAGAGCCAGAAACTCCGGTAACGTTTATGGAACGTTTTGCTTACTATGAGAGAGCAAAAAAGGCATATTGCGTGGTTGCAACTGGAGAAACGGCTCAGTATGCGAATATAATCTTGAAAAAGGGTGTTGTGTATACGGAGTAATTAAAAATGGAATGGAAGATTACTATAATCATAAGTCATATAAAGTTTCAGCAGACATAAGTGACAATCGCTGACACTCCCTTGCAAACTTTGTTGTATTTTGGCAAAAATGGTTCTTGACTTGATCCTAATAATGTAGGATAATAATAGACAAGCAAAAAAATTAGACTTTCGAGGAAGACAGCCGCAGAATCACTCTCGCGTTTTCGCGGGGGGGGTGCTGCGGCTGTATAAGGGAGGGCAAAAAGAAGTAATGTACAGAAAAGAATCTGAAGGCTGGTTCAAGCATATCGACTTCATCCTGATTGATATGATTTGTCTGCAAGTGGCTTTCTATCTGGCCTATGTATTAAAGGGATTGGGAGTAAATCCGTATGCAGATCTTGTATACCGTAATATGGCGATTGTGATAGAGTTTGCTGATTTGGCAGCAATGTTTATGCTCGATACACTCACACATGTGACACTGAGAGGGCGTTACAGAGAATTGATTGCGACAGCTGGAAATGTGTTGGCAGTCGGCTTGATTGGCAGTGCCTATCTGTTCTTTATGCAGGAGGGTGCAGCATTCTCTAGACTGATGTTTGGTATTGCACTAGTTCTTTACTTTGTGTTCGCATATGCGTCTAGATTTGCATGGAAGAAAGTACTAGCAAGCGGTAAGTGGGATCGAAACTGTCGGTCACTACTGATTGTTACGACAAAGGCAGAGGCACAGAAGGTTGTTGAGACTGTTCAGGCTAACAATTACGGTAAGTTTTTGTTGAGTGGTCTGGTGATTGTCGATGCAGATATGGCGGGGCAGAGTATTGCTGGCGTGAAGGTAGTGGCAAACAGTGAAGATGCTCCGATGTATGTGTGTCAACAATGGATTGATGAGGTGTTGGTTGTTGTACCAGATGAAGCTCCGTATCCAGAAGAGTTAATCAAGAAAATGGAAGAGACTGGTGTGACAATTCATTTGAAGATGTCTAAGATTGCAGATGCAGAGGACAGACGCCAGTTTGTTGAGAAGGTTGGTTCTTATACCGTATTGACGACCAGTCTAAACTATGCATCCGCAAAGCAGCTTTTGTTTAAGAGGGTGATGGATATCGCTGGCGGTCTTGTTGGATGCCTACTAACATGTATCATCTTTATCTTTATCGCACCGGTGATTTATATTAGTTCTCCTGGACCGATTTTCTTCTCTCAGGAGAGAATTGGTAAGAATGGTAAGAAGTTTAAGATTTACAAGTTCAGAAGCATGTACATGGATGCAGAGGCCAGAAAGGCGGAGCTGATGAAGCAAAACCGTGTTGCAGATGGCAAGATGTTTAAGCTTGATTTTGATCCGCGTGTCATTGGCAATAAGATCTTGCCGGACGGCACCAAGAAGACTGGCATCGGTAATTTTATTCGAGTGACGAGCTTGGATGAGTTTCCGCAGTTCTTTAACGTATTGAAGGGCGATATGAGTATCGTCGGTACACGTCCACCGTTGCCGGGTGAGGTATCTGAGTATGAGCTTCACCACAGAGCAAGACTTGCAATCAAGCCGGGTATTACCGGTATGTGGCAGGTCAGTGGAAGAAGTGATATTACAGACTTTGAGGAAGTTGTAAGACTCGATACAAAGTATATTAAGGAATGGAGTCCTGCACTCGACATTAAGATCTTGTTTAAGACGGTGAAGACCGTGTTAGGCAAAGAAGGGTCGATGTAAAGGGAAAATAAAAAAGACTTGGGGAAAGGAAAATCGTCGCGTTGCCGCGTTTTCCATAGCCAACGACAGAGTAGCGCTTCGCCAGCCCACATGAATGAAGGTGGGATGGCGAAGCGCTATGTGTTTTTGGAGGATCTATATGGAAGAAGGTACAAGAACGCTTTTTGAATTTTTATTTAATAACATAGTAAATGTTTTTCAGAAATTAAGTGAAGAACATTTACACCTTGAAGGCAGTGTTGTTGAAAGAAGACTAAATGCTGAAGAAAAAATAATGTATTTTTTTGATAGTAATCTTGAAAGAAAAGCTGTTTATGGATATAGTTTAAAAGGTGTAAATTTATTAAAAGAACATGGTTTGCCAACTCCGTATAGTGAACAAGTACAATGTGCAAAGATTTTTACTTCTCCAGAGCTATTTGAACAGTTCTTGAATGAGCTTACAGAAAATTTTATTAGTAATAAAATGTGGTTAGATGAGGATGTATTATTACATTTAACATTTATGCGGTATTATTTTGAATATTTGAAAATTATACCTAAAAAGATAAGGAGTGTTCCTCTCCCAAAAGGTCAAGGACTTTCCGATGAGGAATTTAAAGAAATCTATCAAAAAGTTCTTTTACTATTAGGATATTCATTTGATGTAGAAATACAAGGGTTAAGGTGTCAATTGGATGAGAAAATTACGAATTCAATTAAGAAGATGCGCTTATCTAGGTCAAGCAAAAAAATAGTAAAGAAGAGTGTTATTGAGGGAAAAGAACGAGTTCTAAGGAAAACAGAATTGGGGAAGAGAAAAGATGATGTTACAAATTTAATATGTGATGTTGTAGGACAAAGAAAAAACTGTGGTATAAATAACTATTTTTAGTATGATGTATAAAAATAGTGAATAGCATCCTGAATTTGGATGTGTAGATAGATTAAAAAATTAAGGGGAGCCAGAAATGGCTTGGAGGAGAAATACTATGAAGAACTACAAAATTGCTGTGGCTGGAACAGGTTATGTTGGTTTGTCGATTGCGACCCTGCTTTCCCAGCATCATCATGTGGCTGCTGTGGATATTATCCCGGAGAAAGTCAAGATGATCAACAATCGGAAATCTCCGATTCAGGATGACTATATCGAAAAATATCTGGCAGAAAAAGATCTGGATCTGACTGCGACCTTGGATGCAAAGGCTGCTTATTCCGATGCAGATTTTGTTGTAATTGCGGCCCCGACCAATGTCTACCTTAAACTTTCAGTTGCGGCTTGATGGTCTACGGTGACGTATAAAACTCATGCAAAATATCCCTACTGCGAGCCTGTCTTATTGCAGAGCAAGGTAGTGACATGATACCTTCATTTTTCCGAAGAATTAGAGGTGGGGGTTGAAAGCGTTGAAAAGCCCAAAATCTATTTTTCCGAATAAATTTATTGCAGACAGTAAGTGGACATGATAACTGCATTTTTCTGGGGAATTAAAGGTAGTGAGGGGTGGATAATTGTTCATGTTGCAACAAGGAAATGGCATGAACTTGTACAGGTTTAACAAAGTAAGCTTGTGTACGGGTTATGACAATAAGGGTCAGCACTTTGAAAAATGGAGAAGTGCGACAGCGAGTTATGACAATAAGACACAGCACTTTGGCGGAGAGCTGGTATGAAGGTGTCTACCATAAAGTTTCAGTTGAGGAAAAATAGGTGAGTAGACCATGACAGGTCTACATAAAAGATTCAGTGGTGGTCGAAAAAATAGATGGTCACTGTGAGAAAAATTGATAACTACAGTGCGATAGCTCATCCGATAGGGATGATAAACACACTGTTTTATATAAATTGATCGGCTCAATATGAGCCTTACATATAAGTAAGAGGAATTTCAGGAGGATATAGAATTATGAAAAAGAACTACAAGATTGCCGTTGCTGGAACAGGTTATGTTGGCTTGTCGATTGCGACCCTGCTTTCCCAGCATCATCATGTGACCGCTGTGGATATTATCCCAGAGAAAGTCGAGATGATTAACAGCCGGAAATCTCCGATTCAGGATGACTATATCGAGAAGTATCTCGCAGAAAGAGATCTGGATCTGACCGCAACCCTGGATGCAAAGGCTGCATACTCTGATGCGGACTTTGTTGTTATAGCGGCCCCGACCAACTACGATAGCCACACCCAGCACTTCGACACATCTGCGGTCGAGGCTGTGATCAAGCTGGTCATGGAGTACAACCCGGATGCCATCATGGTCATCAAGTCCACCATCCCTGTGGGCTATACCGCATCCGTGCGTGAGAAGTTCAACAGCAAGAATATCATCTTCAGCCCGGAGTTCCTGCGCGAGTCCAAGGCTCTCTATGATAACCTGTATCCTTCTCGTATCATCGTTGGTACTGACCTGAGCGATGAGCGTCTGGTAGAAGCTGCACATGAGTTTGCTGGTCTGTTGCAGGAAGGCGCTATCAAGGAGAACATCGACACGCTGTTCATGGGCTTCACCGAGGCCGAAGCGGTCAAGCTGTTCGCCAATACCTATCTGGCTCTGCGCGTTGCTTACTTCAATGAGCTGGATACCTACGCAGAAAGCAAGGGGCTGAACACCCAGCAGATCATTGACGGTGTTTGCCTTGATCCTCGTATCGGAAGCCACTACAACAATCCGAGCTTTGGCTACGGTGGCTACTGTCTGCCGAAAGACACCAAGCAGCTGCTGGCAAACTATGCTGACGTGCCGGAAAACCTGATCGAAGCAATTGTCGAGAGCAATCGGACCAGAAAGGACTTTATCGCTGACCGTGTCCTGAAGCTGGCTGGCTACTATGGCTACGATGAGGATAACGAGTACAACGCTCAGCAGGAAAAGTCAGTGACCATCGGTGTTTACCGTCTGACCATGAAGTCCAATTCCGATAACTTCCGTCAAAGTTCGATTCAGGGCGTTATGAAGCGCATCAAGGCCAAGGGTGCAACAGTGGTGATTTACGAGCCGACCCTGAAAGATGGCGATACTTTCTTCGGCAGCACCGTGGTCAACAACCTTGCAAAGTTCAAGGAAATGAGCCAGGCCATCATCGCAAACCGCTATGACAAGTGCCTTGATGATGTGAAAGAGAAAGTTTACACGAGAGATATTTTCCAGCGTGACTAATAATACGGAAAGAAAAGCGGAGCAAGAGGATGGCAGAAAACAAAATTAAAATACTACATGTAGCACAAGCTGCTGGTGGCGTGGATCGCTATATCCGAATGCTTCTGAAGTATTTGGATAAAAATAAATTCGAGAATATACTTGTTTGCTCACAAGATTTCCGTAAGGAGGATTATGAAGGATTAGCTGATGCCTTTGAGCAGGTTGAGATGGAAAGAGCAATCGGCAAGAATGACCTGAAAGCAATTGGTAAGGTTAGAAAATTAATAAAGAAATATAATCCTGATATAGTCTATGCTCATTCCAGCAAGGCTGGTGCAATTGCTCGTGTGGCTGACATTGGATTGAAGAATTATTGCGTCTATAATCCACATGGTTGGGCATTTAATATGCGTTGTTCAAATAAGAAGAAAACAATGTATGCCGCAATTGAAAAAATAGCCGCACCATTCTGTGATAAGATTATTTGCATTTCAGATGCAGAGAAACAGTCTGCGTTGGATAAGAACATATGCAAAGAAGGCAAATTGCAGGTTATTTTTAATGGCGTGGATGTAGATGCTTACAAAGCTGGAGCACACGGAGTAGTTAAAAGAGCGGATCTGGGTATTCCGGATGATGCTTTTGTCGTTGGTATGGTTGGACGTGTAAGTCCGCAGAAAGCGCCAGATGTTTTTATCAGGATGGCAAAGCTTGTGAATGATAAAATTCCAAACGCATATTTTATCATTGTGGGAAACGGTATGTTGGAAAACGAAATCAGAGAATATGCAGCGGCGCAAGGATTTTCTGACAGGTTACATATTACTGGTTGGGTAGATAATCCCATGAGCTATGTCGAACTTTTTGATGTTGGATGTTTGCTGAGTCGCTGGGAAGGGTTTGGCCTTGCACTTCCGGAATATATGATGGCAGGAAAGCCAATTGTGGCTACCAGTGTAGATGCTATTCCAAATATCATTAAGGATGGCGAGAATGGTCTACTTGTTAATGTTGATGATGTGGATGGCGCAAGCAAGGCAGTAAACAGAATTTTTGATGACTCCGTGCTAAGAAGAAAGTTGATTGAGCATGGATATAGTGACGTTGAATCAAGATTTGATGCAAAGCGTGTATCAGTTGAGCATCAGACTGTGTTTGAGAACCTTTATAATAAATAATTAGACTTTAAGTATACTGCATATCGAAAAGCAACATGAAAGATAGATGATTAAGGTAGCGAAGAAGTGAGTGTAGGAGTGGGATAATGGCAGAGGAAAAAATAAGGGTACTGGTTGTTTCATATCTACCATGGAGAAATGATGTCAGCGTAGGAAATACACTATCCAATATCTTTGATGGAATGCAAGATAAGGTAGAATTTTCTAACATCTATTTTAAAGGTGGAAAGCCGCAGAACAATGTGGCTCAAAAATATTTTTATATTCCAGAAAAGGAATTGGCAAAGAGCATTTTGACAAGGCAGAATGTTGGAAAAAAAGTATCTTTGGATAATGTATCAGATAATGTTGTGACAGAGAAAAGTGGTGCTTATAATCGGGCTCGTCAATTGCGATGGGAGTCATTACTTTTAGCTCAGGATTTGATTGGCATTTTTGGCAAGTGGCATTCAAAAGAACTGGATTCATTTGTTGAAGAAGTAAAGCCGCAGCTGATTTTCGGACCATTAGGTAGGGTTCCGGCATCAAACATTTTAATGTCATATCTTCACGATAAATATTCGATTCCAGTTATTGCATATGCTTGGGATGACCACTATTCGCTACACAAACAGGCTATATCTCCCTTTTTCTGGGGAAAAACATTCTTGGAAAGAAAGTATATAAGAAAATGCGCGCAGAGAAGCGAATTCCTATACACCATTACAGAAGAGATGAGGGAAGAGTACAGTCAATATTTTGACAAGAAATGCAAGGTTTTGTATAAGGCATATGATTTTAGTGGCGATCCTGAAATAAAATCCGAAGTGAAATATCCGATATCCATTATATATATGGGAAATGTCGGTGCAGGGCGTTGGAAAGAACTTGGAAAAGTTGCGCAAGCAGTAAAGGCTATAAACAAAAACGAAAGAAAGTGCTTTTTAAGAATACATACAATGTCACCACACACGGATGAAATGGAGAAGGCTCTCAATATTGAGAATGCTTCAGCTCTTTTGGAGCCGGTTCCTACGGCAGACGTATTGAAAACTATGCATAGTGCTGATATTTTGCTCCATGTTGAACCGACGGGAAAGAAAGAATGCAATTTTTTCAGGTTGTCTTTTTCGACAAAGATTGTGGATTATCTTTATAATGCTCGATGCATAGTTGCAGTTGGAGGGCACACAGCGGCTATGTCGTATCTGAAAAAAAACGATGCAGCTGTTGTGATAGAAGATGAGGGTAGAATAAAAGAAGAACTTGAAAAGCTGATTGATAACCCTAAGAAAATAGAAGAATACGCTTATAAGAGCTGGGAATGTGGAAAGAGAAACCATCAGAAAAAAACAATACAAGATATGATCTATTCAGATTTTATGCAGGCAGCGAATAAGGAAAATGTGTAGTAGAGGTAAGAATGAGAACAGATAAATTAAATTTGGCAATAAAAAAGGTGATGGGAGAGTCATCGAAAAAAGTTTTGATGAAATTATTATTCCCGTTCAGAAACAATTTTATCTTGTTTAATATTTCAAATCGAGCAAAGAATGAACAAGTAAATCTTGATTATTGGGACGAATCAAATAATCTAGGGGATACTTTGTCCCCTGTTGTTGTCAATTATATGCTTGGCTTAAAAAAGATTAAACCGGATGCAAGAGTTGATGGAAAAAAACATCTATATGCAATTGGTAGTGTGCTTACAGCAGGAATTCAAGATGCGACTGTTTGGGGTAGCGGTGTCCTTAATGCAAAACTGACATACAGATTGGAAAAGAGAAAATTGGATGTTCGAGCGGTTCGAGGACCGGTTACACGTGCAATTTTGATGGACTATGGATATAGTGTTCCAGAGGTCTATGGGGATCCTGCAATCATAATGCCAGAAATTTATAAGGCAGTTCCTTTAAAAAATAGAAAAAAATATGGTCTAATAACACATAAGGACTATGTTCTTAACGAAAAATATGAGGAGAACAAGATTGCACGATTAAACATATGTACTGAAGATTATCAAGATTTCCTTAATCAATTGGTAAGCGTAGATGTTGTAATATCCTCAAGTTTGCATGGCATCATTTTAGCAGAAGCATATGGGGTTCCGGCGGTTTTATTGAAGCCCCAGATAGATATTGTCAAGTATTATGATTACTATTATAGTACGGGAAGAATTAATTTCCCGATGGCAGATTCAATAGAGCAGGCGATGCAAATTAAACCTGTGGAATTGCCTGAGTTGGATGAATTAAGAGCAAGATTAAAAGAGGCATTCCCGTATGATTTATATAGGTAATGTGCTTAGGAGACGAGTATGAAAATTGTACAAATAAATGAAACTTGTGGTACAGGAAGTATAGGACGAACCACTTCGGAATTTGCAGAGGCCTGTAGTAAGCTAGGACACGATTCGTATGTCTTTTATGCAAGCGGAACACCGGCGTATAAGAAAAGCTATCAAATAGGCAATTCATTTTATCAGAAAGCACACGCAGTATGGTCCAGAGTGACTGGTGAACAGGGATATGCTTCCTATATTCCGACTATCCAGTTGTTAAAGAAATTAGATGAAATTGAACCTGATATTGTTCATCTGAGAAATCTGCATGCAAACTATATCAATCTGGGAATGCTTTTGAAGTATCTTGCCCGGAAAAATATTGCAACTGTCATTACACTTCATGATTGTTGGTTTTTCACGGGTAAATGTACTTACTATGTTCCGGCAAATTGCCAGAAGTGGCAGGATAATTGTGGAGAATGCCCGCTATTACACAAAGATAACGTCAATCCGACACTTTGGTTTGACAGAACATCAAAATGTCTGAATGATAAAAGAAAATGGTTTTCGGCAATTCCTCGTCTTGCAGTAGTGGGTGTATCAAACTGGGTTGCTTCGGAAGCATCAAAGTCTTTTTTGGGAAATCGCAATCCAATTGGAATATATAACTGGATTGACTCTGAAGTATTCCAGCCGAGGGAAACATCTGATTTGAGAAAAGAGCTGAATCTCGAAGATAAATTTGTTGTTTTAATGGTAACGACGGGAATATCTGAAAAAAAGGGATATTTAGTTTTGAAGGCATTGTCAGAGATGCTGTCATCTGATTATCAGTTGATCGTTGTGGGAAAAAATCCACTTAATTTGGAAATACCTAAAAACGTGATTCATATTCATCACACAAATGATGCTGTTGAGCTGTCAAAATATTATTCTATGGCAGATGTATGCGTCAACACTACAAAGTTTGAGACTTTTGGAAAAGTTACTGCGGAGGCATTGTGCTGTGGAACTCCCGTGATTGTGTATAACAACACGGCATCTCCTGAACTTGTTGGGCCAGGATGTGGATATGTTGTTGATGAGAATGCGGGGTTTGAAGCAGTAGCAGAAGCCGTTAATAAGATTAGAAAAACTGGAAAAGAAGCAATGACTTCAGATTGTTTGAAGTTTGCCAGAGAACAGTTTAGTAAAGAAAATGGAGTGCATCGTTATATGGACTTATATGAGGCACTATTGAAAAAATAAATAAATTAGAAGGAGAACTGATATGGATAAAGTTTTATATGTCGGATATTATGATATTTTGAGAAATGGGCAGCAGATTAGAAACTACTCTCTGGCAGCGGCAAAAAAAATGAACTTTGTCTTTGAGTCTGTTGCTGAACTCGGATATCATGTTGATGTGGTTTCTCCTTCTTTCATTAAAACAAGAGACAATGTTAAGGTAAACCAAACAAGAGAAAACTTAGAGCCGAATGTCGATTTGGTTTTGACACCAAGCTGGGGAGCAAAAAATAAAATAAGCCGAATCGCAAGAGTCTTGTATTCTAATTTTTGGCTTTTCTCATACTTGTTAAAGAATACGCAAAAGAACACACCGGTTCTAGTTTATCATAATTATGCATTGGCTTTGCCTGTTTTGGCAGCTCAGAAACTTAAAAAGTTCCACTTGATTTTGGAAATCGAAGAACAATACAGTATGGTATGGAAGCTCACACCGTACCAAAAGTGGAAAGAAGACGCACTGCTTAAGAAAGGAAAAAAAGATACATTGGTGGTATCTGAACTGCTTGCAGAAAAGCTAGGAGTAGAGAATCCTATTGTATCATATGGAAGCTATAGTGCATTCAGGGGAACTATCCCGGAACGAACTGCTAGTGACGGAAAAATCAAATTGGTATATACAGGCTCGATTGACAAAGTGAAAGGGAGTGCCTTTACAGCAATCGATGCAATGAAATATCTGCCGGATAATTATGAACTGAAAATCTCAGGTCCTGTTGCAGCGAAGGACAAGAATGACTTCGATGAGTTGGTAAAGCAGACAAATAAAGGCTGTGGTAGAAATGCGGTAGAGTATTTGGGATTGCTAGATGAACAGCAATATGAGAAATTGTTACTCTCAGCAAATATAGCTTTAAATCCACAAAAAGAAGGTGGGTTCGGTCAATATTTATTTCCATCAAAGATTTTAACTTATATGTCATATGGATTGCCAGTTGTAAGTACCAGGGGAGAGAGTATTGTAAAGTCGAAAGTTGCTGATCTAATTACTTTTTCGGATGACTATTCAGGCGAATCCGTTGCAAAAGCAATAAGAAATGCGGATATTAAGGCATCTACAGTTTACCTGAAAAAATTGGATGACTTGAAAAAAGAATTTCTGACAGGAATAGATAAAGTATTGAGTACTAGAGGTAAAAACCAATGATATCAAAGAGAACAATACAAAATCTATTTGTGCTGCTGGCGGTTTTGACAACTGTTTTGATGTCGAAATCTTATTATTTTGGAGTGGCGAATAGAGGAACATTTCAATATATTTACTATGCGACGGTCATTCTGGCAGGCTTGGTGGTCGGAATCAACTTGCGAAAAATCAAAAATGCGGTTTTGATTCTTTTGCCGACACTTATACTGATAGTCTTTAATTTGATTTCTACCAGTGGAAATATGACGGCTAATGGTTTGAATCAGGTCTTGGGAATTGCACTTACATTTGTTTGCGCGGGAATTGCAGGATCATATATTACAATTGATCGGTTCGCAAAATACTATATAAATATTTTGTATATCATTTGCCTGATTTCAATTCCATGTTTTTTGATTGCAATTTTTAGCCCTGAATTGGCTCGGAGTTTTTGTCAACCGGGCTACAATTGGCAAGTTCCGGTAGGCTATTCATTCTTTTATACCTGGGGATGGAATGGTACAATTTTTCAACGGAACTCTGGTGTGTTTTGGGAACCGGGAGCATTTCAGGGATTTATTATACTGGCAATGTTAATGCTGCTGTATGAGTCAGACAAGACCACTGTGCAAAATCGGAAATTAAAATTTCTTGTATTTGCAGTAACACTTTTAACGACACAATCAAGCACTGGATATATTTTGTTTGTTGTGATTTTATTAACACAATGGCAGAGAATTCAAGCTATTTTTGGCGATGTGAATATTGTTGCTCGGAATCTTTTTGTAGCAGCGATTGTGATTGGAGCGGTTGCAATTATAATTTCATCCGGAAATATTTCCAGTAAATTAGCAAACGCATCCACAGATTCTGCCGCTATAAGATTTTCAGATTTAGCCGGTGGAGGTTTAATGGTGTTAAAAGGCGGCCTTTTTGGATTGGGAGAAACAACCACTCGAAGTTATTATAGGACTTTGTTGGGAGTAAGTGGAAATGATTCTGTAGGGCTGTTAGCGATGGCGTATACATACGGCATTATTTTTGCAGCTTACTATTTATATACAATGATTCGAGGAATCAAGAATTTCTTTTTTACCAATAAGGGATTAGATATTGTTGTTCTTACGGCCATCTTCTTGATTCTTCATTTAACCGAAGGACTGTGGTGGTTGCCTGTTTATATAACAATTCCAGTAATTGGTATTGTGGGGGGCACTCCTCAGCGCAGTAATCAGTAATATTTATGAAACGGGCCATCTACCTGTTACTCAAAACAGGGAGGTGGCAGCATGATTGCATTTTTAACACTTATAATTTGGACTATTGTTTCTTACGATTTATGTAAAAGAGTAAACCGTCGAGAGGTCAATAGAATCTATTGTTGGAATATGTTCTTCGCAACACTTTTGCTGCAAGGATTCCGATCAATTTATATTGGAGGTGTTGATACAAGTTTAGTCTATGCTAGAGGATTTGAAAGAGCGATGATTACGCCTTTCAATAAGATGTCGGTTGTTTTTGGGAAAGACATTCTGTTCTATTATCTGACGAAATGCTTTACATATATATGTGCCGATTTCCACGTGTACATTTTTGTGATTTCGGCTTTTGTGTTAGGCAGTTTTTCAATTTTTATATACCGACATTCTGACAGACCGGTCTTTTCCTACATTATATATTATGCACTAGGATATTATGCCATTGGTTTTCAGATGCTGAGACATGTAATGGCTTTGTCAATTTTGCTTTTGACATACGATTTTATCCTAGAACGAAAGCCGCTGAAGTTTATAGTAATTGTTTTGCTGGCATCATGTTTTCATAGTTCAGCTCTGATATTTTTGATTGCATACCCACTTTCAAAAATGAAGATTGGATTTAAGCAGTGGATTGCCATCATCGTTGCTGTAGCATCTGTGTTTATTGCTAGAGGAAAAATCGCAGGAATAATTAATGCACTGCTTTCAGGAATGGATCGGTATTCAAGATATTCAGAGAATGCGACTCAGTTGTCGTTAATGGGAGCATTTATTCTGATTTGTGTTTATATTGTGTCCTTTATCTTTGCCTATCCGGCATATAAGGAGGATGATGAATTAAAAATGCTTCTCAACCTTAGTGTCATTAGTATAGCCTTTATGACGCTGGTTACGGTTGTAGGAGAGTTTCATAGAATAAGTATGTTCTTTGGAATCTACAATACTGTGCTGCTACCTAAGGCATGGAAAAGATATCAGGCTAGAGACAGTAGATTAAAAGCTGTTTATTTGTTAGGAATCAACGCAGTATTTATTGCATATTTCTTGCTGTACGGTCTGGGAAATTATTCCTTGTCAGTATATAGATTTTTCTGGATGGATTAACATATCAAAAAGGAGGAAAACACAATGGGGCTTATCGCTAACCTAAGAAAAGCCAAAGAGAAAATATTATGCAAAATTAAGTTACAAAAGAACCATGTTAAAGTAGGAAAAAATATTTCTTTTCGTGGTGTTCCGCTGATTTATACTCCCAATGGTGGCTTGACAATTGGAAATGATACAAGAATCAACTCTGGCATAATGTACAATGCTATCGGTGGAAATCAAGAAACGAGTTTCGTCACAAAAGAAAATGGTTCAATCGTAATAGGAAAAAATGTTGGAATTTCCAATACCGCATTTGTGGCACAAACAAATATCACAGTTGAGGATGATGTGCTAATCGGGGGTGGCTGCTGTATCTATGATACAGATTTCCATTCCATAAAATATGAAGAGCGTATGGATAGAAAAAATCCGGGAACAGTTACAAAACCGGTAAGGATTAAAAAAGGTGCTTTTATTGGGGCGCATTCTATTATATTAAAGGGTGTTGAAATTGGTGAATACGCAATTGTAGGTGCTGGCTCGGTAGTAACTAAATCTATCGGGGGGGCAGATATGGGCTGGAAACCCCGCGAGGTTTATAAGATATGTTGACGAGGATAAAGAAAATTTGGAGAAAAATTATGAGAAAAATTAGGAATATGATTCTCCAAAGAAAACTGTGCCGTGAAAAAGGGTGCATTTTTGAAAAAAATACGGAAATCAATTATACCAATTGTCATTTTGAAGGTCGAAACAGAATTGCAATTGGGACTAAATTGGAAAATACTACAATAGGATATGGATCATATATAGGAAAAGATGGTTTTATATTAAGTAGTAAGATTGGAAGATATTGCTCTATTGGGCCAAATGTAAGGGTTGTTTCTGGAGCACATCCCACTACGAATTTTGTTTCTACACATCCATCTTTCTTTTCGACGAGAAAGCAGAGCGGCTTTACTTACGTTCAGGAAAATAAGTTTGCTGAATTTAAGTATGCGGATGCAGATGATAAGATTCTCGTCGAAATTGGAAACGATGTTTGGATTGGTGATGGAGTCTTGATTATGCAAGGAGTTCACATCAGTGATGGAGCAATTGTGGCAGCTGGTGCCGTGGTTACAAAGGATGTTCCAGCATATGCTATTGTTGGTGGAGTTCCAGCAAAAGTGATTAAATACCGCTTCAACGAAAAAGTAATAGAAAAGCTTGAAAATATAAAGTGGTGGGATAAATCTGAAGAGTGGATCGCACAACACGCTCCGTTATTTGAAAATGTTAACGATTTTGTTGATGGTTTATAAAAGCATGCGCGATGTAGAAGCATGTCTATAGAGGTTCCCGATGATAAAAAAAATATTAACTAAATACAATTCAATGTCTACGGTTGTAAAGGCCTCATTTTGGTTCACAATTTGTAGTGTACTTTCAAAGGGAATGGCGTTTCTTACGATTCCCATTTTCACACGAATTATGACGACAGAGGAATATGGCTATGTTACGTTATATAATTCGTGGCTTCTTGTCATGACCACAATTTGCACGTTACAAGTGACATATGGTGGCTTTTATAACGGGATGATCAAGTACAAAGATGACAAGGATGGATATACATCTGCAACACTATATCTGTCTGGCTTTATGAGTTTAGGATGGCTCATAGTATATTTGCTGGCGAGAAATTATGTCAATAAGATATTTGGATTGCCGACATACATAATGATTTTAATGTTTATTGAAATCATCACGAAGTCAGCCTTTGATACATGGGTGACAAGACAGAAATATGAGTACAACTATAAGATTCAGACGGCAGCAACACTATTTTGCACAGTAATTACACCATTGCTTGGTGTTGTTCTTGTCCTGTTAATGAATGACAAGGTGCTCGGAAGAGTGCTTTCATTTATTATTCCATACGCTTGTCTTGCAGTCGTTTTGTATTATGCAATAACGAAAAAAGGAAAAAAGATAGTCTGCCTTAAATACTGGAAATTTACATTAGGTTTTTGTATTCCATTGTTGCCGCATTACCTTTCACAAACCATTCTCAGCCAGTCGGATCGTATTATGATTAATAATATGATTGGGACGACAGATGCGGCTTTTTATGGATTCTCGTATAGCATAGGTGCGTTACTTGGAATTTTCACGCAGGCTATTAATACCTCATTTATTCCATGGCTATATCAGAGATTGGAAGCAAAGGATTATCGGAAAATTGGAAAATCAGCAACACCGCTGGTATTCATTATGGCAATACTTGTGACTTTTGTGACATTGCTGGCACCAGAGGCGGTATGGATTCTTGGTGGAACGAAATATGCTGAGGCAGTATATGTTATTCCGCCGATTGTTTCAGGCTGTTTCTTTATTTTCATATATTCTCTATTTAGCAATGTTGAAGCTTTCTACGAAAAAAATAAGTTTATCATGACAGCATCGATTGTAGCTGCTGTTTTAAACCTTGTTTTAAATTATATCTTTATTCCAATGTTTGGTTATGAAGCAGCAGGATATACGACACTTTTCTGTTACCTTGTTATGAGTGTCACTCATTACATAGGAATGAAAAAAGTGTGTGCGCTTAAAGGAATAGAGGAAGATCTATATGATTTAAATATGATTGTTGCTATTTCAGTAGCGGTAATTCTGTTTGCGGGTGTTTCGGTTCTCTTATACAAGACATTTGTTTTGCGATATGTCATTGTGCTGTTAATTGCATTGGTGATGTTCTTTAAGAGAAACTATATTATCCAGGCATTTACAAATGTTAAAAAGAAAAAATAAGTACGCATAAAAAGGCGGAGGGAAAAGTGGCAGAATTTATAACACTAGATTGGAAAAACAGCATAATTCAATCAGAATTTAGCGGGGGGGGCAGAACATAAAAATCAAAGAGAATCAAGTTGATAACAATAAATGTTACATCTATTTCTCTTCTAACGATTTATATCATAAAGATTCGGAACCGGACTTCAAAAAGAAAATAGTAGAAAACAATAGATATGAATGGTTAAACCGAAGTGCTGCGGATGTTCCTCACAAAGAGATTTTCATTCGAGATGTTTGGTTATCTTGGTATGTGAATGGTGCTAATGGAAAGTTGAATTCACTTGATAAATTAATTGATTACTTAAAGACGGCAACTAAGGGATTTGAAGTCACAACGGTTGGAGTTTCATCTGGTGGATATGTGGCCTCAATTGTGGCTGCAAAATTAGGAGCAAAAAGATGCTTTGATTTTAGCGGACAGTTCTCATTATTGCATCATTTTGACCATGTGAAAACGTTAAATGTATACGGTTTTCAAATAAGCGGCATGGTTCTCCTGTTCTATCAATAAGTCTTCCGGATCTTTTAAGCTGGGATAACTACAAATTAGATGAACTGTTTCGTAGAAGTCAAAAGCATGAATTGAATACAATCCTTTTTTCCATGGAAGTTTCTGGTATTCTAAGAACATGTTCTTTTTTATGTAAGAAAGCATTTAGTATCATGAAAAAATCTCATAGAAAATAATACAGTTGAAGGCTTCTAGAACACGACAGAATTGCTAAGAAAGGAGGGATGATTTGGAAGTAATAAAATCAATTATAGCCAATGTTTTAACTGCACTATATCAGCCTTTTTGGTATGCAGTACTTTCATCAATCCTCCTTGGTTTTATTTACCTTTATGCCTATAATCCTGTTGAAAGTGGAAAAGGTTTGAAGAGGGCAATCAAAGGTTGGGTGGAAGAATTTAAGACATCCATTTTCTTTCGTAAGCTTTTCGTTCTTTTCTTCTTTTCGGTAATGATTCTATTTAGAACATTGATTAATAGAAATATGTGGGCAAATCCATTATCGAATGTTATGGGAGATTGGTGGATTTGGAGAGAAAAGAATGGTGAAAAACAGCTGACAACAGAGTGCCTTGAAAATTTGATACTGATGTTGCCGTTTATATTCGTACTATTCTGGACATTTGAAGAAAAGCTGGAAAAGGCAAAGTTAAAAGAGACAGTCTGGAGAGGCCTAGAAATTTCATTTGTAATATCGTTTGCTATTGAGATGCTCCAGCTTTTTTTAAGACTGGGCACATGGCAATTATCGGATATTTTTTATAATACACTGGGCGGAGGCATCGGAGGCTTGCTGTATTATGTGTTTCACAAAGTAAAACAAAGAAGCTTTGATAAGTAGTAGAAAAGATTATGACTGTGGGAAATCCCACAGTATGCTGCTCAAATCTTCACACACCTCTCCGTGGTGAGCAGCAGGCAACGTCTATATGGGCGGCTGAGATGTGAAGGAAGAATTAAGGAATCCAAGACAATGACTGATAATGAGATTTTCCAATTAGCTGAAAAGTTTAGAAGTGCCATATTGAGGGCAAATGCGAACGGTGAGTTCTTTAGAGACGGTTTTATTGAACTGTTTCCAAGGGGTAACTGTGGGATAGTCTGCGATTTGCTGGGGAGATACTTTCTGGAATATGCCAATGTAAGAAGTTGGTACACATCTGGAGAAACAAAATCGGAAAGTCATGTGTGGCTCACATTAGAGAATGGGAGTATTGTTGATATTACAGGAGACCAGTATAGCAACCGAACCGGGATGCTGCATTATGATCTGACAGTATATGTAGGAAAAATCGATGCATTTCATAAGCAATTTCGATTGAATGGTGAACTTTTAGAAATTACACCAGATGAATGGACACCCGATTTCTTGGGAGAAACCGGTATCCAGCGGAAAAGGCGAGTCGCATACGAGAAAATCATGAAGTATGTAGATTGAAAGTTGAAGAGCAACGAGATTTTCATTAAAAGGTACACTAATAGAGAAAATGAGGTGAATTGAACTTGACGATTAAGTTTTCGATGGATCGTATTAAAAATATGGATCAGCTCTATACATGGACACCTACTTATTCAGAGGAGCTTGGTTGTCCGGGCGAGGAAGAACATTATCATGGAACCGACTATTGCAAACAGGTTATTGCTGATGTGTTTGCTACTATGAATTGGGGGACGCAGAAATATCTTGGTTCGTTGGATCGCATTGCAAACGAAGTGTTTAAAGAAGTAGTACCGGGTGCCAGACCCCTGGTACTAAACTGTAAACGCAAGATGAACAAAATATGACTAAAAAGTCGAATGCTGTCGAATCGAAATTACGTGCCAGACCCCGGCAAAAATTACATCAGAGAGAGAGGGTTGCCGAAAGGTGGCTCTCTTAATTAGAAGAGAAGCCCGAGAGGGCATTGGCAAATTGATGATATTCTGCTGTTGAAAGGCGTAGTATCGAACTAGTGTTAAGAATCAGAGAGGAGTGTGATCAATATGAGTAATCATCAGGCTTCGGAGCAAATGCTAGGTTATTTATATCAAGTGAGATGCGCTTTGAAATTATTGTTGGAGAATGATAACTCTGATTTTCACAAAATACCGGGTGCCAGACCCCCGGTACTAAACTGTAAACGCAAAATGAACAAAATATGACCAAAAAGTCGAATACTGTCGAACGATTTTAGTTGCAGAGCTTGTCGAAATATAATATATTACAAATGTACTAAAGATAAAAGCTATGCAAGATACATTAGAGAGGGGAGTTGCCTAAAGGCAGTTCCCTTAACTAAAAATTAAAAAGCCCGCGAGGGCATTGATCACATTGTTACCAGATCAAGGTACTATGTGATAGTTACCAAATATTTAACATATTGGTGCCAGACCCCTGGTACTAAACTGCGAAAGGAGGTGTGTAAACATGGAAAAGTATGCAAAGGCTCAGATGGAAGTCATCGAGTTTGAGGCAGAGGATGTCATCACGACATCCAACATCCCGATCGGATGTGTTTCCGACGCAGGTTGTGCTAGTAATGAGCCTCCCAAACCGGATGGAGATGGTTGGATTTGGGGCGAATGATGATGCGTCAAAAGATGGCAGGTCGTTTCGGCGGTCTGCCTTTTCTTGAAAAACACCGTTCCAAGAAAGGACGATTTGAGATATGAAACTGAAAGATACATTTGTCACACAGGAAATGGATGGCGTAACATATTGGTGCTAGACCCCAGGTACTATAGAGGATACCATTAAACTTGTAAATGTTCGATATGATGGACTGAACGATAAAAGAAATTTCATGGAACTGTCTGCATCTTTAGAGGCTGTTCGAGATAATGTTGGCCGCTATTATGCAGAGGACAGCAGAGTTACATTGGTGCCAGACCCCCGGTACTAAACTGTAAACGTAAAATGAACAAAAAATGACTAAAAAGTCGAATACTGTCGAATTAGTGTGAGGCTTTGGTAAAATAAAGTCGTGTAGAGGCATCTACACGGTAGCTGCTCTTATAATCACACACCGCTACGAGGTGAGCAGCAGGCAACGATCTATTCTGGTCGGCTGAGATGTGAAGAAACATGAAACATATAGTAAAAGAACATTGTCAGAAAAAGGTAAAAGAAACTATGAATAATACAACATTACTTATCATGGCAGCCGGTATCGGCAGCTGCTTTGGAAAAGGAATCAAACAGTTGGAGCCGGTTCTGAAGACTAATGATACATGGTATGGCATGACCTACAATGAGGATGTTGCAGCAGTAAAGGATAGCTTCAAGAAGATGCTGGAGAACGGCGTGTATAAGGCTGACTTGTTCAGTGATCTGTAAATGATGATGAAAGAAATGATTGATTTACTCGGAAAGATCCTCACAAACATCCTGACTGCACTCTACGAGCCGTTTGGATTTTCGCTCCTTCTTTCTTTCCTTGCAATGTTTTTCTACTTGTATGCATATGAGCCTACACATGCTGGCGAAGGTTGGAAGAGAGCGATAGTGACATGGTACAAGAAATTCAAGGAGAGTGTGTTCTTTCGGAAATTATTCTTCTTGGCCTTTGTGATATCAATGATTTTGTTTAGGACGTTACTAAACCGTAATCTATGGCTAAATCCTTTGTCCGATGTTATGGGAGGTTGGGGCATCTGGGAGACAGTGAATGGCGAACAGAAGCTGACAACCGAGTGCATTGAAAACGTGATTATGATGGTGCCATTTTCAGCAGTAGTGATATGGACATTCGAAGAAAAGATAGGAAGCGGCTGGAAGAAGATACTGTGGCAAAGCGGAAAGATAGCGTTCAGCTTTTCAGTAAGCATTGAGATGCTACAATTATTGCTTCGCTTGGGTACATTTCAGCTATCAGACATCTTCTATAACACAGTCGGCGGAGTGCTAGGCGGATTGATGTATTGTGCGGTGATGAAGGCGAGAAAACGTCTGTAAAACTGGATGAAATTGTGATATACTGGGAGCGGTAGCTCCCTACGCTGCTCGTAATAATCACACACCTCTTCGTGGTGAGCAGCAGGCAACGACCTTATGATCGGCGAAGATGTGAATATAGTTTGTATTAAGAAAACAAGCGAACCGTTGATTGGCGAATTTGTAAACGAAACTTAGATACTATGCGAGAGGAGAACTATGGAAAAAAATCTCGTTCACAGTAACTTGGATTTTTTGAAAATACTTGAAAAATATACTCTGGAAAGCAAATTATTAGCTTGTCAAAAGTATTCAAGCAGAATTATGTCTAGTTCGATGGTGGATATGCGCAAAGCTTATAAGGAAAATATTATGCCTTGGGAAATAGAGGCGTTTGCAGCCTATTCACTTGTTTATGATAATGATGATGCAACAGAGGTATTAGATGGTAGAATCTTTGCAGAAACTATCACATTAATAAGAAATTATTGGCACAAAGGCTTAACTGCAGCAGAGGAAAGTGGAGAATATCCAGAAGTCTTTATGATGATATCTGCATTGCAGCAGTTTCCAGTTCAAGGAGTATTTCTTCAAAAGTTATATAGGTATCACTATTTCTTTACTTTTCAAAATAGTAATTTAAATATGAGAAAAGTGTTTTTTGACAAGATGGGAGTCAATTATGAGCAACTGGAAGAATTTGCTTTTTTGATTTTTTTGGGATTTAGCAAGGAAGTTCAGGATGAACTGGCGGAATCTGGAACCCAGAAGATACTTCAAAATGCTTTCTCAGATAAAGATGCCTTACAATTACTTTCTATTGATAAAGAGGACTATAAGAAGGAGTTGTTTTCACTATATAAAGATAATATAGTAGACCAATATTATGGGTTGAAGATTCAGTATCTTTATCCATTTATATCCGAGGAGGACTTTACATACATCCCATCGCCATATCTCGTAGTGAATGCAGTAACAGAGTCTATGTTGAATCGGTTGACGTTTAACGATAATAATTTACGGAGAGCTATAGGTAAAGAAGTAATCGAAAACTACCTTTACGATATGGTAAAACAACTTAATACAGTTACATGGATATCGTCAGAGTTGTTGTATCAAAAGGGAAGAGACAAGCTATTGACGTCTGATGTTATAGCAGCAGAAGGTGACAATATAGTTTTTTACGATACAAAAGCCATTGCACCTGGTTTGAAATTAAGAAAATTTGATACCGCCGAAATTGAAAAAGATATCGAGATTTATGCAAAAGATGTAATTCAAATTTATAATCAAATTAATAACTATTTGCAAGGCCTTTTCCAATTGGACAAGCTGTATTCAAAGAATAATATATTTGGTATTGTAGTTGTTTTAGAAGATGCAGTTGTTTCTAGAAAAAAAGTGTACGAAAAAGTTTACGAAATACTTGAGAATACCGAAACCTTAACTGAGGAAAATAGAAGGTATATTTGTAGTCATATAAAAATATTGCCTCTTCGAGCAATTGAATGTATGGTTTTACAGAATACAAGTCTATTGCCAGAGTTGATATCGCAACTTGAAAAGCCAGAAAGATGGTATGATTACACATATACAAATACAACTACTGAGAATGGAGTAATTCCTTTATATGGTCAGTATGAAAAGGATATTAAGAACAGAATAGCCGTGCGCATTAATAGTTGAATATATAACAGACTCTATCCTTGACTAATACAGAAAAGAGGTTATCACCTATGCCAAGAACGAAAGGCAGCAAAAACCGTCCCAAAAAAAAGTGCCAGACCCCTGGTACTAAACTGTAAACGCAAAATGAACAAAATATGACTAAAAAGTCGAATGCTGTCGAATTAGTTTCTGTATTAGGCAAAATAAAGCCGTGTGGAAATCCACACGGTAGCTGCTCTTATAATCACACACCGCTACGAGGTGAGCAGCAGGCAACAATCTATTATGATCGGCGAAGATGTGAGAAAGTAAAAATACCATGAAATCAAGTAAGCAAGAAAACCTTGCTTATGTATGATGTGTAGGAGGAATCCTGTGAAATATTCAGAGCAAACACTTCAAAATTGGACTGCTCCGTTATCTCAGACAGAGGAACAGAGAGCAGAGAACACAATTAAAATGATTAGAGATGCCATCAATTCCTGTAACGATTTGAAATATAAGGATATTGATATATTTATACAGGGATCATATGCAAACAATACTAATGTCCGTTCAGAGAGTGATGTAGATGTTTGCGTGATGCTTAGGGATACATTTCACACAGTCTACGCCCAGGGAAAAGGAAGAGAAGACTATGGGTTTTCAGCATCCAATTTTACTTTTCAAGAGTATCGTGATTTAGTGAAGAAGGCTCTTCAAGATAAATTCAGAACCGAATATGTTTATGATGGAAACAAATCTCTAAAAATAAATGAAAATACATATCATGTAAAGGCGGATGTGGTTCCTTCATTTCAATTGAGAAATTATTACTATGAAAATAGTATTAATCCCAGCAGGTACATAGAGGGAGTTTGGCTTCTGGCTAAAACTGGTGAGGAAGTAAAAAATTATCCTAAACGTCATAAAGCAAATGGCGTGACTAAGAACAACGCTACAAATTATAGCTATAAGCGACTCGTTCGAATAATGAAACATATCAAAAATGAAATGGTTGAGGACAAAAAAACAGATGGAGACAAGATAACATCGTTTTTGGTTGAGTGTCTTGTGTATCATGTGCCTAATAATGTGATAACTGGATATAGCACATGGACTGAAACGGTAAAGCAGGCAATAATATATTTGTATAATGAAATTAAAGACGATCATCACACTAAATGGTGTGAAGTAAGTGACATGCTCTATCTATTCCGAAATAGAAAATGGACCGATGAAGATGCAAAACAATGGTTGGTTGACGCTTGGAATTATCTTGGATATGGGGAATAGAGCATGAGTGATTCGGCAAAGAAATTTATGAATATAAGCGTGTGTGTAACAATTGTCTTATTTGTTATTCGTTGCTTAATAGATTCTAGTGGAATTGCTTCAGCAATAAATCAGCGTGAGTATCTTAACTGTAGTTATTCTATTTATGGATATGCCGGAGAAGCTATAGGTGTAACTGCAATTTTTATGACAGTATTTAATAAATGGCTCTGGAAGAAAAAACCGTTTTATCTTTTGACTGGAGAACTACCTGTTTTAGCGAAACATTATAAAGGAACAATTACTTTCGTTTGGAATGATGTTCAACAAACAATGAATTCAGAAATCTGGATTGAGCAGACATTTTTAAATGTATCTGTTAAACTTGGCACGAATGAAAGCACAAGTAATTCAGTTACTGCGAGTATCGAAAAAGTTAACAATGAACAGCAACTTATATACACGTATCTGAATACACCAAGGGCTGAACTTCAAGATCGTAGTGCTATTCATTATGGAACAGCAATGCTTTGTGTAGATGATTCAAAAAAGTTGACTGGTAATTATTATACAAGCCGGTCGACGAGAGGCTCTATGATATTTCAAGCGGTCGAATAAACTGCCATGGGGGTGCGGACGCTTTCTTGGACCTGAATTAAGCAATTCCAAGACTGCGTCTATACTCCATCGGACTCAAACCCCCTAACGACAGTTTAATCCTTTTATCTCTATACCATTGCATATATTGGTTTATAATGCTGATAAATTCTTCTACTGAAATTTTATCCCATTTTTCACCATAGAACATTTCATTTTTCATTCGTCCAAAAAATCCTTCACATGCCGAGTTATCTGGCGAACAGCCCTTTTTGGACATTGATCTTGTCAGGCCAGCTTCATCCATTCGCTGAATCCAACCTGACCAGCGATAATGGCATCCTCTATCACTATGAACGATTGGATGCTCATTTTCTTTTAACAATACGATTGCGTTATCTAGCATTGTATTTACTAGTTCTGCATTAGGAGACGTACCAACTGTCCACGTTATAGGCATACCATCGAAGCAATCTATGATTGGAGATAAATATACTTTTCCTTCTCCAATTTTAAATTCAGTGATGTCTGTTAACCATTTTTTGTTTGGTTTATCAGCATGAAAATCTCTTTGTATTTCGTTTGGCACAGCCGGTGAGATTTCTCCTAAATAAGAGCTATATTTTTTCTGACGGATTATTCGAACAATCAGGTTTTCTTCTTTCATGATACTCCGAACGATTTTTTCAGAGATTATAATGCCTTCTCGTTTTAAAAGCAAATGAATGCGGCGGTATCCATATCTTTTGTGGTTTTCGAAAAAAAGGATTTTTATTCGCTCTTTTATTTTTACGATTTTATTTTCCTTTTTTATCTGCTTTTGCTGATAACAATAGCTACTTTTGGCCATGTCAAATACCTCCAGTATACGTTTTACCGGATATTTATCTCGTAGAGCAATAATCACCATGGCCTTTTCCTGATTAGAAAACTCTTTTAGATTATCGCTCATTTCTTTTTTTAATATTTCAGCTGCTTTTTCATATACATCCTTTTCCAGATGTGCTCGATAAAGCTCCGCCTGTGTTTTTTTTAGCTCTTGCTCTACCAATCTTTTTTCTTCTTTTAATCGATTTATTTCATTGATGTAGTACTCTTTAGAATTGAGTTTTTGCTGCTTCAAAATACAGTTTCCTTTCCCAATGTATTGTACTTTCCACTCGTATAATGTAGCACGACTGATTCCATATTTTTCAGCTATATCAGCTGTAGAACTGTTGCTTTCACATAAATCTATGACTGCTGCTTGTTTTATTTCTTCTGGATAATCTACTTTCCAGTTTCTCTGTACTGGTTTACTTACTTTATCCGGAACTGTTTCTCTAAGCCAGCGAAGAATCCCTGTTGCGCTACCATAACCTAATTCTCTCACAGTTTTCTTCATATTGCAACCATTTTTGAAATACGTAAACGCTCAATAGTGGATGCGTAGACAGTGACCTCATTTTTTGAGATAATAG
>OGCM01000404.1_pt1 | contig 69567 bp, 61 predicted proteins | sample 1570151 | NCBI WGS metagenome assembly OGCM01 (sample SAMEA4370582, study PRJEB24528) | human gut metagenome
ACACTCTTCTATTAATTACATGACACCAGAACAATGTGAATTATTAGCTAGAAGTGCAGCATAAAAAAGTTTGACTTTTTGTGTCCAAAATATTGACATAAGACCATTTGGGTTTTCGAGATTATTCAATTCTTTCAAATTTCATTTTATGATAGTCGTTTATTCCACAAAACTCCCATTCGTAGGCCTTATCTGCATTTTCAAGATTTGTAATTGGACAATAACAAGATGCTGCAAAAATATCATCTCTTTCATCAGCTGCTCCCAATTCTTTTAAATATGATTCATAGTCAGGATGGTTTCCTGTTGAACCAAGAAGTGCAGATAAGGCTCCACCAGCACTAGTACCATTAGAAATTATTTTCTCTACATTACCAGGAATAATGTTTTTATTATGACGAAGGTAACGTACAGCGGCTTTTAAATCAACAATGCATGCTGGAGCAGTTCCGGTAAATTTACCATTTTTATCTTTTAATCCCCTACCACGAGCACCAGGAGAAACTACGATATATCCGTGTAAAAGTGCATAAAAAGTAGCATTGGGCTTGTTAATAAATTTGTTGATACCAGGCTTTTCAGGGGCTCCTGGCATATAGCCAGCTACTTTATTTGGGGAGAAGATTGGTGCAGTGTTTAAATTATAGTTTCCTATTGAATTTCCTTCATAATAAGTTTCAGGTACAAATATACTTAGTTTTTGAAAGTTAGGGTCTATTGGATTCTTAACATATATTATGTTTTCAAATGCACGATATTTTAGTGTTTTCTCATCTAAAGTTATTGTTTCTATAGTATATTTTTTATCATCAAATTTTAAATCGTAATTCATTTTATGGTTCCTTTCAATAATATTCTTTTATATAATTTTAAGATTATTATGGGAAAGTAAGCAATTCAATTTGTAAAATGGATATATTCCAATTAGGAATATATTTAATTGCCAAAAGTAAAACAAAAAAATCATATGTGAAATTATTAAAAACACATATGATTTTTGATTTATTTATATTACATAAATTTAATCTACCTCTACTAATATCCACATATGAGACCAAGCTTCGGTATTAGTAGTTTGAATTGTTGGAATTAATTCTTCTCGAGAATCATATTGCAATCCTAGTATTTTACTACTATTTCTATTTTCCAGTGTATAATAAGAATCCCATGTACTATTAAATTTCCATTGTTGGTTATATCCATTATTATCTTGCCATTGAACACAGGATGCACCATCATACAATGAAGAAGATGATATATCTAAAACTTTTCCGCTTCCGACATTTTGAATTTTATAATAGCCATCTCCTGTAGAAATTAGCCTCCATTTTTGACTATTCCAACCGTAATAGGTGTATTGTTCTATTGTGCTTCCATTATCAGAAGAGCCTCCAGAAACATTTAAGGCTTTTCCACTTAATCTATTTATTATTTTATAATTGGTATCAGTATTAGGAAAAGAACTATTAATAGTCTTAAAGGCAGCTAATGCCGTTGTAAATTTAAGAGTATTAGTAGAAACTTCTTTGCAAGCACCTAAAGGATATTCATCTGGAAGAACAGAGGAGGTAACTGCAGGCTCCCAATAAAAGACGCCTAAACCTTTATTGTTAGGAACTTCCATAACAGCATTAATAACAGCTTTAATTAGGTTATAACTTTCAGTTTCATCACTATCTAAACCACCAACCTCACAAACCATAACTTCCTTATTATAACGAGAAGCCATATCGTTTAAGTTATAAGATAATTCATCAATACTATCTTTATAATCCATATCGGCCCAATAAGGATAATAAGACATACCAATAACATCATAGTTAGCTTCTGCAGTAGTTAAGGAATCAAAAATGGTTCTAAATAATTCATTTTCATGACCTTCTGCTAAATGAATAATAACCTTTGATGATGGACTAACTTTTTTTACAGCTTCATAACCTTTATTTATGAATGATACCCAGTTAGTAACATCAGGAGTGCTACTTCCATTCCAGATATAGCCGTAGGGCCAAAGCATTCCTGAATTATTTTCATTACCAACTTGTACCCATTCAGGATAAATACCAGCATTAGTAAGGGAAGTCATAACCTCGTAAGTATGATTATATACATCTTCCTTGAGTTGTTCTAATGAATGATTGGACCATTCCTCAGGGATGTCCTGATAAGCAGGATCAGCAAAATGATCGCTATAATGGAAGTCAATCATTATTTTTAGCCCTAAATCAGAAGCTTGTTTAGCCATTTCGACTACACTATCTTTATCAGCATAGCCTAATAAACAAGTAGTACCATCGTTTTTAGTCCATTGAGCACTTGTAGGAGGATTAACAAAAACCCTTAATCTAACAGAATCAATCCCTTGGTCTTTAAGTATTTTTAATGGATTTTCAGTAATTCCAGATTCATTTACCCATGATATTCCATTATCTTGAAGCTGACTTATCCATCCAATATCAGCACCCTTAGAAATAGTAGAATAAGCAGATGCAGAAATACTTTTAGTAGAGTTATTAAAAGAAGTCAACAAGAATAATGAAGTAATCACCAGTAAAATAATTTTGAGAAAATTTTTAAACATAAGCTTTACCTCCTGAAAAATAAATTGAATTTTCAAAATAGGGTAGAACTTTATAAGATGTGTTTGAAAATGTTTGTTTTTGTGTATAAGCTAAATATATTTATTAAGTAATTTAGAAATTAATATAGCAAATCCTATTTTGTTAAAAAGAATAAAAGACGTCTTTAAATATATTTTATAAGTAAAAATATTAAATGTAAACATAATCAAAGAAAAAATATTAATTTAAAACAAATATAAATAAGAAATTAATGTATTAAAAAGAAAGTAATAGGAAAATATAGTAATTGGTAGTGATAAAGAGTAAAACTGATATAATTTAAATGAATACCCAAATTAAATAAAATATGAGCAAATAAATTTATTGAAAAAAAAGGAAATAAGTATATAATAAAAATATAAACAAAAAAGATAAAAAACAAACAAATACAAACAAAAGCAAGCATCGGAGGTGAAAAAATATGCTTAAAGAAGAAAGACATCAGTTCATTTTAGAAAAACTAAATAAGAGTGGAATTATTAAAGTTGCAGATTTAACAGATGAGCTTGCAGCAACTGAAATGACAATAAGAAGGGATTTAAGATTTTTAGAAGATAAGGGATTATTAATAAGAATTCATGGTGGTGCAAGGCTTAAGGAATATATAAGATTCGAGGAGCTTTCACCAAATGAAAAGAGGAGTATAAATACTCAACACAAAATAGAAGTGGCCAAGATTGCAGCAAGTTTAATAAGCGATAATGATAATATATATATAGGGCCAGGAACAACAACTGAGTATATGTATGATTATATTGAAGCTCGAAATGTAAAAATTATAACTAATTGCCTTAATATTTTTGAAAAGTTCAAAGATGATGATAAATTTGATGTCATATTAGTTGGCGGTAGATTAAGAAAGAAAACAAGTACATTTGTTGGAGCCTTTGCTAATGAAACTTTAAGTAAAATAAGAGTTAAAATGGCGTTTATTGGTGCTAATGGTATTTCGGATAATAATATAATGACATCTAATGAAGAAGAAGGTGAAAGCCAAAGAATTATAATTAATAATTCAATGGAAAGGTATTTAATGTGTGATTGTAGCAAAATTGAAAAAGAAGACTTCTATACATTATATAAGTTAGAGGACATTACTGCATTGGTTACTAATGAATGTTTAGATAAAGAATTAAAAGATAAGTATTCTAATTATTGTAAAATAATTTGTAGTATAAAGGGGGAATAAAAATGAAAATATTAATAGGGTCAGATAAAATGGGTGAATCTTTAAAGAATCACCTAAAATCATATCTTATCTGTAAAGGATATCAAGTGATTGATAAAACAGAAGATGGAATGGATTTAGTCGATTCAGCTCATGTAGTTTGTAAAGGAATACTTAGTAATGAAGGAGATAGGGGAATACTAATAGATGAATTTGGCGCAGGATCATTTATGGCTGCTAATAAGCATAAAGGAATAATATGTGCAGAGGTATCTGATGAGCATTCAGCACATATGACAATAGGTCATAATAATACATCTGTAATAGCTTTAGGATCAGGAATAATTGGAGAAAAATTAGCTGAAAGAATAGTCGATTCGTATTTAGAATCAGAATATGATGGTGGTAGACATCAAATAAGAGTAGATATGTTGAATAAAATGTTATAGGAGGATTAAAGATGAGAATAGCAGTTGCGTGTGATCATATTGTTACAGATAGAAAAAATCATGTAGTAGAATATTTAAAGGAAAAGGGTCATGAAGTTATAGATTGTGGTACTTATAATAATGAAAGAACTCACTATGCTATATATGGTAAAAAAGCAGCTGAGAAAGTTGTTGGTGGACAAGCTGATTTAGGTGTAGTCCTTTGTGGAACTGGTGTTGGAATTACAGCATCTACAGCTAAAGTTGTAGGTACTAGACCAACATTAGTAAGGGATATATCCTCAGCAGTATATGCAAGGAAACATTTAAATGCCAATATATTGGGGTTTGGAGGAAGAATTACTGGAGTAGGACTAATGGAGAATATAATTGATGCATTTTTAGAAACTAAATTTGAGCCAACTGAAGCAGATAATAAAATAATTGAAAAGATTGATTCAATTGCGGTAGCAAAAGAAGGGCAATTTGGTAATGAAAAATTCTTTGATGAGTTTTTAGAAAAGTGGGATAGAGGAGAATATCACGATTAAAAAATAAAAATAAGAATAAAAATAATGGAGGGTTAAATTATGACACCAGAAGAATTAGAATTAATAACAGTTGAAATAGTAGCTTATGCAGGAGATGCAAGATCTAAATATGTAGAAGCGTTAAATTATGCAAATGAAGGCAATTTTGGAGAAGCAGAAAAATTAATAGAAGAAGCATCAGAGTTAATAAATGAAGCTCATAAAGTACAAACTAATATGATACAAATGGAAGCGGCAGGAAATAAAGTAGATGTTAGCTTTTTAATGGTACATGCACAGGATCATTTAATGACAGTAATGTTATTAAGAGATATAGTTAAAAACTTTGTAAATTTGGCAAAAAAAATAGGATAGTATAAAAAGTGTAATTGGGTATTGAAAAATTGGTAAGGGGAGATATAGATGAACAAATTAATAGGTCTAATTGAAAAAATGAAGCCTTTTTTTGAAAAGGTTTCAAGAAATCCTTATTTAAGAGCTATAAGAGATGGTTTTGTAAGTTGTATTCCAGTAGTTTTATTTTCAAGTCTTTTCATTTTAGTAGCATGTGTGCCAAATATTTTTGGGTATTATTGGCCGGCTGATGTAGATACTGCATTATGGAAAGCTTATAACTATTCAATGGGAATATTATCTATACTTATGGTAGCAACAATAGCTAAGAGTTTAGCAGAAAACTTTAATAATAAATTACCTAAAACAAGGCAAATAAATATTGTATCAGTAATGATTGTAGCAATAATTTCTTTCTTATTAGTAAGTGTAGAAACTATTGAAGGTGGTTTATCAACCACTTATATGGGAACAAAGGGTCTATTGGCAGGATTTATTGTTGCATTTATAGTACCTAATATCTATAAAGTTTGTGTAAAGAATAATGTCACTATAAAAATGCCAGATGAAGTGCCTAAAAATATTTCTCAAACTTTTGCTGATTTAATTCCGTTATCAATTTGTGTATTATTTTTCTGGCTATTTGATATAGTATTTACTAATTTTGCAGGAATGTGTTTTAGTGCATGGATTTTAGAGGTTCTTCAACCATTATTTACAGCAGCAGATGGATATTTGGGTGTAGCTATTATTTATGGAGCTATGGCTATGTTTTGGTTTGTTGGAATTCATGGACCTTCAATTGTTGAACCCGCTGTAACAGCAATTTACATTGCGAATATTGAGGCAAACTTACAACTTGTACAAGCTGGGGAACAAGCTACCAATATTTTAACACATGGTACATCATATTTTGTTGCTACTTTAGGGGGAACTGGAGCAACTTTAATGTTAACAGCAATGTTTGCATTTATGGCTAAATCAAAGCAACTTAAGGCTTTAGGGAAAACATCATTTATACCTGTATTATGTGCAGTAAATGAACCAGTATTATTTGGCGCTCCTATAGTTTTAAATCCTATATTCTTTGTTCCATTTATATTGACTCCTATATTTAATGTATGGATATTTAAATTCTTCGTTGAGGTATTAGGAATGAACAGCTTTATTTATACTTTACCTTGGACAACACCAGGAACAATTGGTTTAATTTTAGGAACTGGATTTGCAGGGTTATCATTTGTGTTAGCACCATTATTATTAGTAATTGATTTTGCAATGTATTATCCATTCTTTAAGGTATATGATGCACAGTTAGTTGAAGAAGAAGCAAAGAAAAGAGCAGATGTAATTATAGAAAATGCTGAAGAAGAAGTAAAAGCTGAAGTTGCAGCAGTAAGAGAAATAGATATAGCTAGTAAATCAGATAAAGAGTTAAGTGTATTAGTGCTTTGTGCTAGTGGAGCAACAAGCAGTATGTTAGCAAACTCTATTTCAAAAGGTGCAAAAGCGAAGAATATAAAATTAGAATCAATTGCAATGGCATATGGGCAACATAAAGAAGTTATAACAGACTATGATTTGATAATTTTAGCTCCTCAAATGGCATCTATGTATAAGGAATTAGAGAAGGATTGTAGTGCAAAAGGTGTAAAATCAGCTACTACTTCTGGAGTAGAATATGTAAAATTAACAAGAGATTCATTAGGAGCATTAAAATTTGCATTAGATATAATAAATAATTAATTTTAGAAACAAAGTAAATATCATACTATGAGTGTAAAAGGAGAAAAAAGAATATGTATAACTTTGGAGACGATTTTATCTTTGGTGGGGCAACAGCTGCATATCAAGCAGAAGGTGGAGCAAAAGATGATGGAAGAGGACCATGTATATGGGATGAGTATTTAAATAGACCAGAAAGTAAATTTAATGGAGATGTAGCAAGTGATTTTTATCATAAATATAAAGAGGATATAAAATTATCAAATGAATTTGGAATAAATGGAATTAGAGTGTCTATTTCTTGGAGTAGAGTTATACCAAAAGGTGTAGGAGAGGTTAATGAAAAAGGAATAGAGTATTACAATAATTTAATAAATGAGTGTATAGCTAATAACGTTGAGCCGTATGTTACTTTGCATCATTTCGATACACCATTACAATTATTCAAAAATGGTGATTGGTTAGATAGAAATAATATTGATCATTTTGTTAATTTTGCTAAGGTGTGTTTTGATAATTTTGGAGATAGGGTAACTAAATGGATAACATTTAATGAAGCATGGGCAGTAGCTCAAAATGGATATATAATTGGTAATTTTCCACCAAGCATAAAGTATGATATTCCGAAAGCTATACAATCTATGCATAATATGATGGTAGCGCATAGTAAAGTTATTGAATTATATAAAAGTATGAATCTAAATGGAGAAATAGGAATAGTTCATACTCTAGAAGGTAAATATCCAATTACTAATTCTCCAGAAGATGTTAGAGCTGCAAAATTAGATTATGTATTATCTAATCAATTTATGCTAGATTCTAATTTTAAGGGATATTATTCTAAAGAAACTATGGAAGTTATTAATGAAATTATGGATAAGAATCATGGTGAACTTAAGATTTATTCTGGTGATTTAGAGATTATTAAATCAGCATCTGAAAAAATAGATTTTTTAGGAATGAATTATTATTCAAGTCATTTCTTACAAGCTTACGAAGGTGAAAGTAATATATATCATAATGGTAATGGAGAAAAAGGGACAAGCGTTTTTGCACTTAAAGGCGTAGGAGCACGTGTAAATAATCCTAAAGTAGAAACAACTGAATGGGATTGGCCAATTTACCCTCAAGGGCTTTGTGATATGTTAATAAAAATTAAAAATGATTATCCTAACTATAAAAAGATATATGTAACTGAAAATGGAATGGGATATAAAGATGAATTTATAAATGGAAAAATAGAGGATACTCCTCGTATTGATTATGTAGCAAGACATTTAAAAGCTATACTAGAAGCTAAAGAAAAAGGGGTAAATGTAAAGGGATACTTTATATGGTCACTTATGGATGTACTTTCATGGAGCAATGGATTTAATAAAAGATATGGTCTATTTTATGTAGATTTTAATACTCAACAAAGATATCCAAAGAAAAGTGCTTATTGGTTTAAGAAAATGTCAGAAGAAAAAAGATTAGTTGATTTAAATGAAATAAGGTATTAAGGAGATGGTGTAAATGATATTATCTACTAAGGAAATGCTTTTAAAGGCTCAAAGAGAAGGATATGCAGTGCCTGCATTTAATATCCATAATCTAGAAACTTTGCAAGTGGTTGTTGAAACTGCAATGGAAATGAGGTCTCCTGTTATTGTAGCAGGAACTCCATCCACAATAGAAAGTTATGCTGGGCCAGATTATATTAAAGCAATGGCTGAAGTTGCAGCAACTAAATATGATGTTCCTATTGCTATTCACTTAGATCACTTTGAAGATGTTGATGCTATTAAGAAGAATATAGACTTAGGCTTTAAGTCTTGTATGATAGATGCATCTAAAATGGAATTTGAAAAAAACATTGAGACAGTTAAAGAAGTTGTAGATTATGCTCATAGATATGATGTAGTAGTAGAGGCTGAATTAGGTAAGCTTGGTGGAAGAGAAGATGATTTAGTTGTTGATGAAAAAGATACAATGTATACAAATCCTGAGGATGCTGCAGAGTTTGTACGTAGAACTAATATTGATTCTTTAGCAGTAGCAATTGGAACTGCTCATGGTTTGTATAAAGGAGAACCTAAATTAGACTTTGAAAGATTAGTAGAGATAAAAGAAAAGGTAGATATTCCTTTAGTTTTACATGGAGCATCTGATGTACCAGATGATTTAGTTAAAAAGGCTATATCATTAGGAATATGTAAAGTAAATGTTGCTACTGATTTAAAAATTCCTTTTGCAAAGGCAGTAAAAGAATATTTAGATGAACATAATGGTGAAAGTGATCCAAGAAAATATATGACACCAGGGAAACTAGCTATGAAGGAAATAGTTAAGAATAAGATTGAAGTGTGTGGAAGTATGAATAGATACTAGTAGGAAAAGGCTGTTGCAGTAAATGCACGGCCTTTTTCTATAAAAAGTATTAAAGTGGAAAAATATTGGAGGTATATATGATATTAGTAATAAATTTAAATGCATCTGTAGATAAGAGGTATGAAATGGAAAAGTTAGATAAAGGAGAAGTAATGCGAGCTACAACAGTGGAGAATACACCTGGTGGAAAGGGAATACATGTTGCTAATGTAGCTACAATATTAGATGAAGAATGTATAGTAACTGGTTTTTTAGGCGGGAAGACAGGAGAATTTATTGAGGAAAAGCTTAAGGATTATGGAATTAAATCTGACTTTGTAAAAATTAAGGGTGATACAAGAGAGTGTTTAGCTATAATAACTAATGATTTAATACAAACAGAAATACTTGAGCCAGGACCAATTATTGATAATAATGAACGAGTGAACTTTATAGAAAAGTTTAATAAACTAAGTGAAAGTGCGAATATTATAGTAATTTCAGGTAGTGTACCACAAAATATTGAAACTGGATTTTATAGAGAATTAATAGAAATAGCTAATAAAAAGAACAAGAAAGTGTTATTAGATACAAGTGGGATACTTTTAGTTAATGGTGTTAAAGGAAAACCTTATTTTGTAAAGCCAAACAGAGATGAAATTGAAGCATTGACTGGTAGAAAAATAGAATGTACTAATGATGCGATAAATGAAATTAGATACTTTCATAATGATGGAATAGAATTTGTTGTTATATCTTTAGGTGAAGAAGGCTCAATAGTTGGTTTTAATAATAAGATATATAAGGTAACGGTACCTAAGGTTAATGCAATTAATCCTGTTGGATCAGGTGATTCGTATGTTGCAGGTGTAGCTATTGGATTAGCAAGAAATTATAATATAAATGATGTATTGAAATTGGCTTCAGCTTGTGGAACCGCTAATGCTATGGAGAAGGAAACTGGAAGTGTTAGGAAAGAGATTGTTGATGAATTAATAGATAAAATTAGAATAGAAGTTTTGGAATAGTAGGTATTTGTATTTCAAATTTAGGTGGAGCCTGTAAATAATTTTGTGTATTCTGAATTTCCTCTTGGAAATAATGAGTGATTTTTAAAATTTAAATTTTATTTAGTTTTGTCTAAATATAGGTTTTATTGACATTTTAAATATTACCCTATATGTATATTATTCCCGGTTATTAGGAATAATATACGCTAGGGAAAATATCAAAAGAACTTTATTTTAGGTTTATCCTAATTTAAGGTTCTTTTTTCATCTAAAATATCACTAAAAATAATATTTAATTGATTAATAACTAAATCCCAATCAGCATAAGCTCTGGTCCATTTCCTTGCTACACGTTCAACGGCTAGATATAGCATTTTCATTAAACTATCATCATTTTCTTAAAACCGAGAAGGGAAAAGGTATTTACAATAGAAGAAAAAAAGCGGTTGAGCGAAGCTTCGCAGATTCAAAAAATCTGCATGGGCTTCGCTATGCTCGCTTCCGTGGACACGAAAAAGTGTCCGAACAATGTCTGCTAACTGCAGCAGTACAGAATATGAAAAAGATAGCAACAAGACTATCTTTGTTATTTTCATATTATATTAGTAATTTTAATTATATTATGTATTTCAAACTTTATCCACAACTAGTAAACAAAAACCCTCTGCTTTTTTAAGAGGGCACTGAAAAAGTGCCTTTTATTTTTGTCTAAATTACATGGTAAAAAATGAGAACCCTTAGAAGCGATTCTAAGGGTTCTCTATTAACTTTTTAGACATATTTGACCTCTGAAATTTTCCTAAAATTTTGATATTTACTCAATAATTTTAGTTTTTCAGTGGCTTCCTTTTTTAACAGGGAGTTTTTCAACAAACTGAAAACCACTTACAATGTAAGTGGTTCAAATTTTATATGGGAGTTTAAGGGGATGGGTATTATTTTAAAGAATCTTTAATTAAATCTTCAATTTTTGATTTGCATCTAAATCCATGGCAACTTCCAGTACAAGCTCCTGTTGTTTTAGAAACTTCATCAATAGTATTGGCACCATTTTTTATAGCTTCCTTAATTTTAGCTCTAGATATAGATTTGCATGTACAAGTTTTTGTAATTTTATCAAGAATATCAGAATTTAAATTATTTTCCATAATAGATCCTCCAAAATATAAAGATATTAGGAAACATAAAAATTAACTATTTAAATTAATTTTTTGCGTAATACGTTTCAACAATTATATTAAATCATATCATACTAAAATAGTCAACATTAAATAATAATTATTATTTTCTCTTATCTCATCATAAATTTTAAATTGCTCTTCTACATCATTTAAAGCTTGTTTGTATAATTTAAAGTATAAGTTACCAAATAATATTTCACTTGTCATTTTTAGTATTTAAGTTTTAAGATAAATAAAATTTGGGGTTGAATTGACAAATTGATATTTAATAAGATATAATAAATTCATTAAAGACTATGATTAGGATAAGTACTTTAATTTATTCTTTTAAGAGAGTGATTGGTTGGTGTGAAATCATAAGAAGATTAAAGAAAAATCACCTAGGAGTTTGAGGCTGAAAGTTTTAAACAATTAAGCTATCACGTGTGCTCGCGTTAAGAGATAGGATATAAAAGTATCTGAATTAATACCCATAGAATAGTTATGGGTTTAATAACCTTAGGTGGTATAGCGAATTATCTTCGTCCTTTTGGGATGAAGTTTTTTTTGTTTAAAAATAGGATTAAAATACGTCTTTAAGAGAATAATTTTAATAGTTGATAAACACAAAGAAAGGAGATTCCTATGTACAATAAAGTTGAATTACCAAATGGTTTTGTTGGACTTGAAAAAGAAATAACAAACCTTTGGACTGCAAGAAATGTTATAAAAAAGAATTTTGATATGAATCAAGATGGTGAATATTTCACTTTCTATGATGGACCTCCAACAGCAAACGGTAGACCACACGTTGGGCACGTTTTAACAAGAGTTATGAAGGATATAATCCCAAGATACAAGGTTATGAAGGGATATAAGGTTATTAGAAAGGCTGGATGGGATACTCACGGTCTTCCAGTAGAACTTGAAATAGAAAAGAAACTTGGTATTTCAGGAAAAGAGCAAATCGAAGAATACGGAGTTGAAAAGTTCGTTAAAGAATGTAAGGAAAGTGTATTTACTTACGTTAGTATGTGGGAAAAGATGACTAATCAAATTGGTTATTGGGTTGATATGGAAAATCCATATGTTACTTACCATAATTCATATATTGAATCAGTTTGGTGGGCATTAAAGCAAATGTGGGATAAAGGTCTTTTATATGAAGGACATAAAGTAATGCCATATTGCCCAAGATGTGGTACTGCATTATCATCTCACGAAGTTGCACAAGGATATAAAGATGTTAAGGACTTAACTTGTGTAGCTAAATTTAAAGTTGAAGGAGAAGATAACAAATATATATTAGCTTGGACAACAACTCCTTGGACATTACCTTCAAACTTAGCTTTATGTATAAACAAAGCTTATACTTATATAGAAGCAAAAGTTGGAGATGAAATATTAATATTAGCTAAAGATTTAGCAGATAAAGTTTTAGGTGAAGATTATGAAATAGCTAGAGAATTCCCTGGAACTCAACTTTTAGGAACTAAATATGAGCAATTAATGCCTTTTGGTAAAGTAGAAGGAAAAGCATTTGAAGTTATTCATGGTGATTATGTTACTTTATCAGATGGTACTGGTGTGGTTCATATAGCACCTGCTTATGGTGAAGATGATAGCTTAGTTGCTAAAGCTAATGGAATTACTTTCATAAACTTAGTTGATAGAGAAGGTAAATTCGTAGAAGAAGTCACTCCATGGGCTGGAAAGTTCGTTAAAAAATGTGATGAAAGCATTTGTAAATGGTTAGAAGAAAATAATAAATTATTTAAGTCAGAAAGATATTTACACTCATATCCTCATTGTTGGAGATGTGACACACCACTTCTTTATTATCCAAAGGAAAGCTGGTTTGTTGCAATGACAACATTAAGAGATAAGCTTTTAGAAAACAATAATAAGATTAACTGGTATCCTGATAACATTAGAACTGGTAGATTTGGTAAGTTCTTAGAAAATGTTATTGACTGGGGTATTTCAAGAGATAGATATTGGGGAACTCCACTTCCGATTTGGAGCTGTGAATGCGGTCATAAAGAATGTATTGGAAGTATTGAAGAACTTAAAAATAAGGGAATTAATGTTCCAGAAGATATAGAATTACACAAACCATATATAGATAATGTTCATTTAAAATGTGAAAAGTGTGGAAAAGAAATGACTAGAGCTAATGAAGTTATTGACTGTTGGTTCGATTCAGGATCAATGCCATTTGCTCAATTACACTATCCATTTGAAAATAAGGAATTATTTGAACAAAACTATCCAGCTCAATTCATATCAGAAGCTGTTGACCAAACAAGAGGATGGTTCTATACTTTACTTGCAATTTCTACTGCAATATTTGATAGAAACCCATTTGAAAATTGTATAGTTTTAGGTCACGTTCTTGATAAAAAGGGCTTAAAGATGTCAAAATCTAAGGGTAATGTAGTAGATCCATTTGATGTATTAGATGCACAAGGTGCTGATGCAACAAGATGGCATTTCTATACTGCAAGTGCACCATGGTTACCAACAAGATTCTCTATAGATGATGTTGGAGAAGCGGGAAGAAAGTTCATGGGTACATTATGGAATGTTTATTCATTCTATGTATTATATGCTGAATTAGATCAATTTAATCCTTTACAATATGCTGATTTCGTATCAGAAAATGTAATGGATAAATGGATTATGTCCAAATTAAATACTTTAGTTAAAGATGTTGAAGCTATGTTAGATTCATATCAAATAACACAAGCAGCTTTAGATATAGAAGAATTTACAGATGAATTATCTAACTGGTATGTAAGAAGAAATAGAGGAAGATATTGGACTCAAGATTTAACAGATGATAAGATAGGAGCTTATGTAACATTATATAAAGTATTAACAACAGTTATTAAAGTTGCAGCACCATTTGTTCCATTTATAACAGAAAATATCTATCAAAACTTAGTTGTTGGATTAGATGAAAATGCACCAGAAAGTATTCACTTATGCAGATGGCCAGAAGTTGATGAAAAGGCTATCGATAAGGATTTAGAAAAGGAAATGGACTTAGCTTATACTATTGTTAAGTTAGGAAGAAGTGCAAGAAATGGAGCTAATATTAAGAATAGACAGCCACTTTCAAATATGCTTGTTTCTACTGATTCATTACCAGGATATTATGGAGATATAATAACTGATGAATTAAATATTAAAGAAGTTGAATTTGGAGCTGATCTTTCTACACATGTTAACTTTGAAATTAAGCCTAACCTTCCAGTACTAGGAAAGAAATATGGTAAGTTAATACCTGTAATAAGAAAAGAAATAGCTGCTAGAAATCAAATGGAATTAGCTCAAACTATTCAAAATGGTGAAGTAGTAGTTATTAATGTTGATGGAAATGAAATTGAGTTAAATAATGAAAACTTATTAGTTACTATGCAAGGGCTAGAAGGATATGCATTTGCTGGTGAAGGCTCAATTGGTGTTGTTTTAGATACAAATATTACTGATGAACTTAGAGAAGAAGGTCATGTAAGAGAAATGATTTCTAAGATTCAAAATATGAGAAAAGATAAAGGGTTTGAGGTTGCAGATAAAATAAAATTATATGTTGCAGACAATGATATGCTATTAACAGTTATTAAAAAGTATGCAGAAGTAATAAAGAAAGAAACCTTAACTCAAGAAATAGTTTACAATACAGAAGCTGATTATTCAGATACAGTTATTAATGGTGAAAACTTAAAAATGACTGTTGAAGTTGTAAGATAATTAATGATTTTTATAAAGAGTAGGGATTAAGTAATAATTCCTACTCTTTTTTCAAAAGATATTATTATAAATAAAAAGAACTTAATTATTGAATATAAAAAGTAATTAGAATTATTGTATTAAATAGGAAGAAAAGGTATAATTAATAATTAAATAGAAAAATGGAGTGATGTTGAATATGGCTACTTCTATAAAAGATGTTGCTAGGGAAGCTGGAGTTTCGATAGCAACAGTATCTAGAGTATTAAATGATATAGATGTCGTAAATGAAGATACAAAGAAAAAGGTTTTAGATGCAATTAAAAAATTAGGGTATAGACCTAATATTGTTGCAAGAAGTTTAAAAACACAAAGAACAAAAACAATAGGAATATTAGTTCCTGATATTTCAAGTGGATTTTATCCTGAAATAGTTAGAGGTGCAGAGGATGTTGCAAATATTTATGATTATAACGTAATATTATGCAACTCTGATTTTGATTATGATAAGGAAAAAGATTACTTAAGAGTATTAAAAGAAAAAATGGTTGATGGTGTTATATATATGAGTTCATCTTTAGAAGAAGAAACTCTAGATATAATAAATGAATTAGATTTAAAAACAGTACTTGCAGAATCAAAAGATAGAGAAGGAAGATTACCAAGTGTAATTATTGATAATGTTAAAGCTACATATGATGTAACTAAGAGTTTAATTGATAGAGGATTAAAAAATATTGCCTTTGTTGGAGTTAATAAAGGTGCAATTAATGCCTGGTGTGATAGACATTTAGGATATGAAAAGGCATTACAAGAAAATGGATTAAAATCTGATGAAGATTTAGAATTCTTTAAGGATTTAAAAGTTAAGAGCGGATATAAAGCAGTAGAAAAGTTCTTAGAAAGTGGTAAAAAGTTTGATGGAGTAGTATGCTCATCTGATGAAATTGCTATAGGGGTAATTAATGCTTTAAGAGAAAAAGGAATAAGAGTACCAGAAGATGTAAGTGTAATTGGATTTAATGACAATGCTGTTTCTTCTTACTTCTATCCAAAAATAACTACAGTAAGACAACCAAGTTATGATATGGGATCTGTTGCAATGAGAATGCTTATTAAGATATTAAATAATAAACCTATAGAACAAGATCAATATGTTTTAGATTACAAAATAATTAATAGAGAAAGTACAAAATAGTATTTTTATATAAATGGGATGTTGCATTAAGAATAAATACTACAATATATTGTGTTGACTTTTATTTTTTAAACAATATATTATGTATAAAAATTTTAGTGTGACAGCCCTTTTATAATTTATATAATATAAAAAGGGAAGTTTGTAATCAATTTCAAGAAAAGTATTGAATTAAAAAAATATACATGATATAATAAAAATAAATTTGGCAACGTTTACTAAAAGGTAATTATATCTAAATTTGGGTACACAATCAATTAGGTATAGGTAAAATTAATGGGAATTTGAGAATATGGGTAAAAGTATTATTATAATTACTTTTTAGCAACTAAAATAAACGGAACTATATGAAATTGAATGTAAGTATTCAATTTCATATAGTTCTTTTTTTATTTTAAAAGTTCAATTGTTAAAATTTTTATTTAATTAAAAAATACAATCTTAATACTTTTATAATATTCCTTCTGTTCTAAGTAAATTTTCTAATTTTTGAACTTTTTCTGTTAAAGTAATAAATTTTTCTTTTAATAAATTATTTTTTTCTTTTCCTTCGTTAATATAGCTTTCCATTTCTTCAACAGCTTTTAATGCTTCATCGATATCTTTTTGAGCTAGCTTTAAGTTTGATTCTTTCATTTATGTATCTCCTTTATTGGGTAAATAAAACTTATATGGAATACCTTCTAAGTATTCTTGAAGGTGAAGTAAAATTCAAAAAATAGAATTTCACTTATATTAATATCTTTATCCTATCACTAATAAAAATAGGTTGCAAGGCATATATTGTAAAGTAAATTATAAAAAGGAGCAGGAAAATATGATTAATTATATATGGTTTATAATGATTTTTTTTGGATTAATAGTTGGTATATTTACTGGAAATGGTGAAGGAATGTCCAATGCAATAATAAGTTCTATTAACTCTACAGTTACATTTATAATTGGACTTGTTGGATTAATGTGTTTTTGGTGTGGTGTTATGAAAGTTGCTCAAAATAGTGGATTTACAGAAAAGTTAGCTAAACTTATGAAACCTATATTAAAGATTATATTTAAAGATGCAGCTAAGGATGAAAAAGTATTAGGAGCTATAGTTATGAATATAACAGCAAATATGATGGGACTTGGAAATGCAGCAACACCTTTTGGAATTAAAGCAATGGAAGAAATGGATAGATTAAATACTAAGAAAGGTGTAGCAAGCAATGATATGGCTTTATTTTTAGTATTAAATGCTGCTTGTATTCAATTGGTTCCATCAACAGTATTATCTATAAGAGCAGCAGCAGGTTCTACAAATCCTGGAGCTATAATATTGCCTGCAATAATATCTACTGGTACAGCAGCTATTGTTGGGGTTATTTGCTGTAAGATTTTACAAAGGTATTTTTAAATTTATGAGGTGATATTAGTGTTTAGTTATATAACAAGGAGTATTATTCCAATAATAGTTTTAATTATTATTACTTATGGAATGATAAAAGGTAGAAAAGTATATGAATGGTTTATTGAAGGGGCTAAAGAAGGGTTAAAGGTTTGTGTTAATATTTTTCCTTATCTTTTAGCTATGATAATTGCAGTTCAAATATTTAGAGAATCAAATCTTTTAGATATGTTAAATAATGCAGTTTCACCCCTTTGTAAGTTAATAGATTTGCCTAAAGAAATTGTACCATTAGTATTAATTAAGCCACTTTCAGGTAGTGGAGCAATGGGAGTTTTTACTGATATTTTAAAAAGTTATGGAGCTGATTCTCCAATTGGATTAGTTGCTTCAGTAATTATGGGAACTACAGAGACAATATTTTATACTGTAACTGTATACTTTGGAGCTGTTAAAATAAAGAAAACAAGACATACAGTTTGGGCAGCAATAATGGCTGATATGACTGCTATTATTATGGCAATACTAATGGTAAAAAATTTTATTCTTTAAAATTATTTAAAAAATATAATGTAAAATATTAAAGGTGATTCAAAAATATTTATTCAATTGCATAAACCTGAAAAGAAAATTGGAATTCTATTGGAATTTAAATTTTTTGGTTGTATAATATTACTAAAATAAAATCGAATGGAGAATGATTATGGGGGAAGATAAATTTTACATTGTAAATGAAAAATCATTACCAGAGATATTTAAAAAGGTAATTGAAGTGAAGGAGAATATTGAACTTGGCAATGCAAAAGATATAAGTGAAGCTATAAAATTAGTTGGAATTAGCAGAAGTACGTACTATAAATATAAAGATGATGTATTTCCAATGGGACTGGATATGCAGTCAAAAAAGGTTACACTAATAATTTTAATGACACATAAATCTGGTACATTATCTAAAGTACTTGATTGTATTGCATTTTATAAGGGAAATATATTAACAATAAATCAAGATATACCAATAAACTTATCAGCTAATATTACTGTTACTATAGATATTTCTCATATGGAAAAAAGTATAAGTCAATTAGCTAAAAGATTAAATTCGTTACCTAATGTTAGAAGTGTTAAATTATTAGCAGCAGAATAATAAAAAAATAATTTACAAGGAGATAGGGCTATGAACAAAAATATTTATAAATTTAATAGAAATAATCTTTTAGATAAAATTAAGGATAACTCAATTGTAATTTTATTTGCTGGAAAAGCAATTCAAAAAACTGGAGATCAAACTTATCCATTTACTCCAAATAGGAACTTTTATTATTTAACAGGAGTAAAAGAAGAAGAACATATATTAGTTATGTCAAAAATTAATGGAATGAAATTTTCTAAATTTTATATTAAAGATATAGATTTAGAATTAGAAAAGTGGATAGGAAAGAGTTTAAGGAAAGAAGAAGCTAAAGAAATTACAGATGTTGATGAAGTGAATTTTAAAAGTCAATTTAATTCAGATATTCATAAAATGATAACTATGAAAGATGAAATTAATCTTTATTTAGATTTAGAAAGAATGAGTGCTGATACAGAAGGAACTATTTCACATAAGTTTGCAAATGAGATGATGAATAAGTATCCACAAATAAGAGTAAATAATATTTATAGCAAAATTGGTGAATTAAGATTAAAAAAATCACCACAAGAAGTTGAAAAAATAAAGAAAGCTATAGAAATAACTAAAAGTGGAATTGAAAAATTAATGACTGAATGTCGTAGTGGAATGAAGGAATATGAATTAGAAACATATTTTGATTTTAACTGTAAAATTAAGGGCGCAACAGATTTGGCTTTTACAACAATAGCAGCAGCAGGGAAAAATGCTACAACATTACATTATGTAGAAAATAATTCAAAGTTAAAAGATGGAGATTTAATTCTTTTTGATTTAGGTGCAGAATATAATTGTTACAATGCTGATATAACAAGAACTTTCCCTATAAGTGGAAAATTTACTGAAAGACAAAAAGAAGTATATAATTCTGTTTTAAAAGTTAATGAAGAAATAATAAATTTAATTAAGCCTGGAATGAAATATAAAGATATTAATGAAAAAGCAACAGATTTAATTGCAGAAGAATGTATAAAACTTGGCTTAATAAAGGATAAAAGTGAAGTTAGAAAATACTATTATCATAGTATTGGACATAGTTTAGGAATGGATACTCATGATATTGAAACACCTCATAGAGATATTATATTTGAACCAGGAGTTGTATTTACAGTAGAGCCAGGAATATATATCCAAGAAGAGGGTATAGGAATTAGAATTGAAGATGATATATTAGTAACAAATGAAGGGGTTATTAATTTATCTAGTGATATTATAAAGAGTGTGGATGATATTGAAAACTTTATGGATAAGTTTACCAAATAATATATATAAAATTGTATTGAAAATATATTAAATAGATTATATAATATATTTGTAAATAACAAAAGTGAATAAATTAGGGTAGAGGCGCGATAGTTAATAGTATTATTGATGAGGAAAGCACTATGATTCAATAAGAAAGGATCAATCGCCGAAGCATACAACTGATGCTTTAAGGTTGTATAGCTGGGAATACATAAAATATATGTATTACTGTCACAAAAATGTTTTTGTGTTGAGCTATCATTTAAGACTTGTAATATTGTATTTTTTTGCATATGAAAGACCTTGAGTGTTAACTCAAGGTCTTTTTTTGTGTTAAGGTGCTTTTAGTATTCACTTTTATATAAATAGGGGGAAAGAAAATGAAAAAAAGGAGTTATAAAGTATTATTACTTACGATGTTGATATTTATTTTTTCAACATCAATCACATTTGCAGAAGAAGTCGAAGTAGTTGTGGGAAATGCAGATAAGTTTGGATTATGGACATTGCTTCCACCATTAGTAGCAATTATATTAGCTTTTATGACAAAAAATGTTGTTATTTCATTATTTATAGGAATTTTATCGGGAAGTTTTTTAATTAGCCTTTCAGGATATAATGTGTTTGAAGCCTTTATACATGCATTTTTAGATTTTGTAAATAGAGCATTAAATTCATTAGCTGATCCATGGAATGCTGGAATAGTTCTTCAAGTATTAGCAATTGGAGGAATAATTAATTTAGTTGCAAAAATGGGTGGAGCAAAGGCTATAGCAGAAGCATTAGCTAAAAAGGCGAAAACTGTAAAAAGCACACAATTAACTACATGGCTTTTAGGATTATGTGTATTTTTTGATGATTATGCAAATTCATTAATTGTTGGGCCAATAATGAGGCCAGTTGCAGATAAAATGAAAATGTCAAGAGAAAGATTAGCATTCATTATAGATGCTACGGCAGCTCCAGTAGCTGGACTTGCTATTATTTCTACTTGGATTGGATTAGAAGTAAGTTTAATTGGAGATGCATTTAGTTCTATAGGCATAGATGAAAGTGGATTTGGAGTGTTTCTTAAAACAATACCATATAGGTTTTATAACATATTAATTCTTGCGTTTATAGTAATAACAGCATTAACATTAAAAGAATTTGGACCAATGAGAAAAGCTGAAATTGCGGCAAGAAATAAAAGTAAGAATTTAAGTGAAGAAATTGCAGCTGAATCATCATCTCAAATGGATGAATTAGAACCAAAAGAAGGAATTAAGCTTAGTATATGGAATGCAATTATTCCAATAGGAGCATTAATAATTTCTGCATTAATAGCATTTTATTATAGTGGATATAGTACAATAATGGGTGGCGAACCATCAACAGCACAAGAAATTATGATGAATTCACCATTTTCATTTAAGGGAATAATGGAAGCATTTGCTGCTTCGGATTCATCAATAGCATTATTCCAATCTGCATTATTTGCGTCAATAGTTGCTATAGGCATGGGTGTTGCAAAGAAGATATTTACATTAAGTGAAGCTATTGAAGTTTGGGTTGATGGAATGAAAGGATTAATAATAACAGGTGTTATATTAATATTAGCTTGGTCATTAGGATCTGTAATTAAAGAACTTGGAACTGCATATTATTTAGTTGAGGTATTAAAGGGAGCAATACCAGCATTTTTATTACCAAGTTTAATATTTGTTTTAGGAGCAGTAATTTCATTTTCAACAGGAACAGCTTATGGAACAATGAGTATATTAATGCCACTTGCAATTCCATTAGCTTATTCAATAAATCCAGATATGTCATTTGTAGTAGTTTCTACAAGTGCAGTATTAACAGGAGCTATTTTTGGGGATCATTGTTCACCAATATCTGATACAACAATACTTTCTTCAATGGGAGCAGGATGTAATCATATTGAACATGTTAAAACTCAAATATGGTATTCAGTATTTGTTGCTATAATAACTATATTATTTGGATATATTCCAGCAGGATTTGGAGTGCCAGTATATGTAGTATTACCACTTTCCTTAATAGCATTATTTATAGGGGTTCAATTATTTGGTAAAAAGGTTGAAGAAGCTTAAGTAATAAGTAAAATAAAAAAGGAATTTTTCTAGTTAGTAGTTTGTAGTTAGTAGTTGTAGATGGGGCTGTTGCACTAAATAATTAGTGTACAGCCCCTTTTTAGCAAAAAATAAAACATTAATTCCATGAACTTGAGTTTTTGCTGTATATGTATATCTAGAGGAAGTACTTACCTTACTCATTAAAGTTATTATAATAGAAGTTCCAATTGAACTTGCAACTTGTATTAATGTATTATTAGCAGCATTTCCATGAGCACATAAATTTTTATGTAATGAATTTAAACTGAAGTGGTTAATGGCATCATAAGCATTGATATTCCTAACATTATTTTATTCAATGATATTAATAAAAAACTCATCTAATAAAAGATGAGCCAATAATGATATTTTTATTATTTATGGGGTGGTGGAGTTATAAGTTTATTAACTAATATTGAAATTACTATTCCAAGCAATGTTTCTATCATTCTATTAGTTGCGTAATATAAAGGGTCACTATATGCATGTGCAGTAGTTACTCCTAAAAATGCTATGCAAGTTATGTTTATAGCTCCAGGTCTTTTTAAAATATTACATAAATAAATCATTAAAATAATTCCAAGAGAAATAATTATGTATATAAGTAGTTTTGAAATAAAATGATTGCTAATATAATTTTCTAGTGTTCTAAAAAAGAATAAGAATATTAAACCAAAACAAGATCCCAGTATAGTTCCAGCACCTCTGTTTATACCTATATGAATTGAGTTATATACAGTGTCTTGCAAGCATATTACAGCTGTAAGACACGCAAAGAATGGCTCACTAGGTAATAGTGCTAAGCATAGAAAAACAGCTATACCAGATTTTATTGTTCTAAGTCCAATTTTAGGTAGTTTTAAATTTTCCATAATTAAGCCTCCTATCTCCTTAGATATTATAACTAAGAAATTTGTAGATTTCACTAGTTATTAACAAGTTTTATAGTATTTTTAATAATTATGAAGATTTTAAAAAGATTAGGAAATAATAAAGTTAAGAATAAAATAAATAGAAATTGGTTTGACAGTTTTTACATTTTAGAATATTATAAATTAATAAAGACATAGAAGAGAAGAGTAATTTTGGAATGTATCTAAAGAGAGTTAGAATAGGTGAAAGCTAGCGGTACTGAACTTGATGAAGATGGTCTTGGAGTTGATTATCTGAGCTTATATAAGTTAGGATAATACGGTAGCAACCGTTATATTGCAAGGTGATAATAGTCACCTAATGAGATATTTATTGTGAGATAAATATAAAATAGAGTGGTAACGCGTATATAACGTCTCTATATGGGCATAAATGCCTATATAGAGACTTTTTTATAGTTAGGAGTTAGTAGTTAAGGAAAAAATTCAGTTTAGGATGAATTTTATAAGAATATATTTTTAAGGGGCTATATCACTAAAACTTTTATACACAATATATTGTTTTAAAAAATAAAAATTAATACAATATATTGTAGTATTTATTCTTAATGCGACATCCCCATCATTAACTACAAACTACAAACTAACTACAAACTATCTAAAGACTAATTAAAGAGGAGGAAGAAAAATGACAAAGAAACCATATTATATAACTACGCCAATTTATTATCCATCAACTAAATTACACATTGGTAATACTTACACAACAGTAGCTGCCGATGCTTTAGCTAGATTTAAGAGATTAAATGGATATGACGTTATGTTCTTAACAGGAACTGATGAACATGGTCAAAAAATTCAAAGAATAGCTGAGGAAAAGGGAATAACACCAAAGGAACACGTTGATGAAATAGTTGCTGGAATTAAGGAACTATGGAGTATGATGAATATAAGTTATGATAAATTTATAAGAACTACTGATGATTATCATAAGGAAACAGTTCAAAAAATATTTAAAAAATTATATGATCAAGGTGATATATATAAATCTTCTTATGAAGGATTATACTGTACTCCATGTGAATCTTTCTGGACAGAAACTCAATTAGTTAATGAAAATTGTCCAGATTGTGGAAGACCAGTTGAAAAATCAAAGGAAGAAGCTTATTTCTTCAAAATGAGTAAATATGCTGATAGATTAATGAAGTATATTGATGAGCATCCAGAATTTATTCAACCAGAATCAAGAAAAAATGAAATGGTTAATAACTTCTTAAAACCAGGATTACAAGATCTTTGTGTATCAAGAACAAGCTTTAATTGGGGAGTTCCAGTAACTTTTGATGAAAAGCATGTAGTTTATGTTTGGATAGATGCATTATCTAACTATATATCTGCTTTAGGGTATGGAACTGAAAATGATGAATTATTTAAAAAGTACTGGCCAGCAGATGTTCATTTAATAGGTAAGGATATTTTAAGATTCCACACTATTTATTGGCCAATCATGTTAATGGCTTTAGGTGAAGAATTACCAAAACAAGTATTTGGTCATGGATGGTTACTTGTTGATGGTGGAAAAATGTCAAAATCTAAGGGAAATGTTGTTGACCCAGTAGTTTTAGTTGATAAATTTGGTGTTGATGCAGTTAGATATTATTTATTAAGAGAAATTCCATTTGGAGCAGATGGATTATTTAATAATGAAATATTTATAAAGAAAATTAATTCAGACCTTTGTAATGACCTTGGTAATTTATTATCAAGAACAGTTGCAATGATTGAAAAATATTTTGATGGAATAATACCAGCACCAACTGCAAAAGAAGATATTGATAATGAATTAATTACTTTAGCTTTAGAAACTCCAATTAAGGTAACAAAAGCAATTGATAACTTAAGAATTCCAGAAGCATTAGAATATACATTTGATCTTATAGGAAGAGCTAATAAATATATTGATGAAACAACTCCTTGGATTCTTGCAAAAGATGAAGAAAAGAAAGAAAGATTAGGTACAGTTTTATATAACTTAGCTGAAGCTTTAAGATTTGCATCTGTATTATTATCTTCATTCTTACCAAGTACAAGTGAAAAAATTAATGAACAATTAAATATCACTACAACAACTTGGGATTCATTATTAGGATTTGATGGAACAACTCCAGGAACTGAAGTTAAAAAAGGTGAAGCTTTATTCCCAAGAATAGATGTTGTTAAGACTTTAGAGGAATTAGAAGCTATGAGATTAGCTCAATTAGAAGCTAATAAACCAAAAGAAGAATATAAAATGCAACCAATTAAAGAAGAAATAACTATAGAAGATTTTGAAAAAATAGATTTAAGAGTTGTTAAAGTATTAGAATGTGAACCAGTTAAAAAAGCTAAGAAATTATTAAAATTAAAGGTTGATTTAAATGGTGAAGAAAGACAGGTTATTTCAGGAATAGCAATGCATTATAAACCAGAAGAATTAGTAGGTAAATATGTAGTTTTAGTTGCTAATTTAAAACCTGTTACTTTAAGAGGAGAATTATCACAAGGAATGATAATTGCAGCAGCTACAGATGATGATAGCGTATTAAACTTAGTAAATCCAGGTGAACTACCAACAGGAAGCGTTGTAAGATAGTTAATAGCTTCTTTTAGTTTCAAGTTTCAAGTGATAAGTTTCAAGTTAAGGTATAAATTTAGCAAATGCTAAATTTAATAAATATATTTTCAGAAGCTCCGTTAAGGAGTTTCTACACTAACTTGTCACTTGCCACTAATTTAAAAGGGGGTGTTTTTAATGAATATTATTATAGGAAATGCATGGCCATATGCAAATGGACCACTGCATTTAGGAAGAATTGCAGTTTTACTTCCAGGAGATATATTAGCAAGATATCATAGAATGATGGGGGATGAGGTTATTTTTCTTTCAGGAACTGATTGCCATGGTACACCTGTAACTATTAAAGCAAAAGAAGAAGGAATAATGCCTATACAAGCAGTAAAAAAATATCATGCAGAATTTCAAAAGTGTTTTAAATCATTGGGATTTTCTTTCGATATTTTTGAAAAGACACACTCAAAATTTCATGAAGAAAAGGTTAAGGAATTTATATTAGAGCTATATAATAAGGGCTATATATATGAAAAAAATGTAGAACAAGCATATTGCGAAAAATGTAATGAATATTTGGCTGATAGATATATTGTTGGAAAATGTCCACATTGTGGTGAAGAAGCAACTGGTGACGATTGTGAAAATTGCAATGGGGAATTTGAAATTAATGAATTATTAGATATAAGATGCAAAATTTGCAATTCAAGGCCTGTCTTAAAAGAAACAAAACATTTATTTTTTGCTTTATCAAAGTTTGAAGAAGATGTTAAAAGAGTGTATGAAAATCAAGATGGATGGAGAGAAAATGCTAAGAGAATACTAAAAAGATATTTAGATGAAGGTTTAAGAGATAGAACAGTAACGAGGGATTTTAATTGGGGTGTTGATGTTCCATTAGATGGTTATGAAGATAAAAAAATATTCGTTTGGATAGAAGCTGTTATGGGATATTTAACTGCAAGTATGAAATGTCTTAAAGAAAGAGGAGAAGATTATAGGGATTATTGGGAAGGTGAAGATTCTAGAATTTATTTTATTCATGGAAAAGATAATATACCGTTCCATACTGTAATATTTCCCGCAATTTTATCTGGACTTGGTATAAAAAATCCAAATTTAAGATTAATATCAGGTGAACATTTAAAACTTGAAGGAAAGCCATTTTCTACAGTGAAGAATTGGGCGATTTGGGCAGATTATGTTTGTAAAAGATACAATGTAGATAGCTTTAGATATTATTTGGCATTAAATTCTCCAGAAGATAAAGATACTGATTTTACTTGGAGAGAATATATAAATATACATAATAGATACTTAGTAAATGAGTTAAGTAATTTTGTAAATAAAGTATTATCATTTTCAAGAAAAAATTATGCTAATAGAATACCAAAAGGAAATATAGAAGAAAATTTAAAAAATGAAATTTTAAATTTATATTTTTATATTGGAGATAATATTGAAGAAGGTCATTTTAAAGAAAGTTTAAATGAAATAATGGCTTTATGTAAAAAAGGAAATAAGTATTTTGATAATAATAAGGTTTGGGATTTACTGAGCTTAAATCCTTCAAAGTGTAAGGATGTTATTTATAATTGTATTCAAATTATTGTTAATTTATCAAATTTATTATATCCATTTATGCCAAATACTTGTAAAAAAATAAAACAATCACTTGATTTAAAAGATGGTATTTGGAGTTTTACAGAAAAAAAAGAAGGAATAATTAGAGAATGTGATATACTTTTCACTAAAATTGATAAGAAAAGAGCTAGTGAAGAAGTAGCAAGATTAAAAGAAAATAAAATTTAATAAAAAAACCTAGAGTTATTTCATTTGGGGGACGAATAACTCTAGGAAACCAACTTTACAAGATGGTTTTAGGGGTAAATAATAATGCTTTAACTACTTTACAAATATTATAATAAACCCTAATTGTGTCATTTAGGTGTCAAAATTCTGAATAAAATATTAAGTATTATTATGAATACATATTAAAATAATTTATATTTGAATTCATTTGTTTTAGATACAATTAAGATAAATTATTACAGTGGTTTTTATTTTGTATAGTAATTTTAGAAAACTTAGCTTATGCTGAGTTTTTTTTGCTTATTTTGGTATAATAAAAATATGATTAAAATTAAAAAAAGAGGAGATTATTTATATGAACTTTGAATATAAGATATTTGATACTCATTCACATTATGATGATGATGCTTTTAATGAAGATAGAGAAGCTGTACTTGAACAAATTAAAAATGATGGAGTAATTGGTATTTTAAATTGTGCTTGTTCGAAGACAAGTTTAAAAACTACTAATGAATTAACATTAAAACATGATTTTATATATGGAGCATTAGGAATTCATCCAAGTGATGCTAATGATTATAATGAAGATGTAAAAAATGAAATAATTAAATTAGTAAATGAAAACAAGAAAATTTTAGCTATAGGAGAGATTGGATTAGATTATTATTGGGATGAAAATCCAGAAAGAGATATTCAAAAAAAAGTATTTAGAGAGCAAATGAAATTAGCAGAAGAATTAAACTTACCTGTTGTTATTCATGATAGGGATGCACATGGAGATACATTAGAGATAATGAAGGAGTTTCCAAATGTTAGGGGAACAGTTCATTGTTTTTCAGGAAGTCTTGAATTTGCAAAAGAATGTGTAAAGTTAGGGTATTATATTGGAATCACAGGGGTTGTAACATTTAAAAATGCTAGAAAAATATGTGAAGTGGTTGAAGGAATACCACTAGAAAGATTATTAGTTGAAACAGACTGTCCTTATATGGCTCCTGCACCAAATAGAGGAAAAAGGAATAAATCGGACTATATAAGATATATAATAGAAAAAATAGCCGAGATAAAGGGGATTTCTTCAAAAGAAGTTAATTTAGCTGTAAATGACAATTTCTATAACTTGATTCATAATAAAAAATAAAGTAAAATAAATATTAATAATTGTAAAATATTAACTTAATTTACATTTAATATCTATACAACTTCAAAAAACAAAACGCCATTATTTATTTTTATTTAAATTAATATTAAAAATGTATTTTATTAAATTAAAAATACATTTTATCAAGTGGAGGGTAGGAAATTTGACAAAAGCAAGAATTGTTTATATAATTCAATGGTCGCTCTTGCCAGAGGAGGTTAAATGTAGATGGTTGAAAATTTAAAGGAAAACTTAAAAAACAATTTTACTAATAGTCCTAAGGCAAAAATAATAATAGGTGCTGTAAGTGCTTTATTAATAACATTAATAGTAACACTTATATGCATGAGAAAAAACATAACAATAATAGTTGACGGAAAAAAAGAAGCTTTTATAACATACAAAGGGACTGTTAAAGACATACTTGCAGAAAAAGGAATAGAAATTGCTCCTAAGGACAAAGTACAACCAGCTTTAGATGAAAAAATATCGTCAAAAGATATTATTAATATTAAGAGAGCTGTAGAAGTTGAAATGGTAGTTGCTAACAAAACAATTGTTATAAAAACTGCTGAAGATACTATAAAGGATATGATTAAATCTGAAAATGAAGAACTTAGAGCAGAGGGAATTGAATTTAATGAAGAAATAGATGAAATAACACCTTCATTAGATACTGAGATATCAGATAATCTTACAATTCAATTAGTTAAAGTAGAAATAACAAATGAAGTTGCTACTGAAGATATTAATTATGAAACAGTAGTTGAAGAAGATGAAAATTTAGATATAAATAATGAAGACATAAGACAAGCTGGTGAAGCTGGTCAAAAAGAAATAACTTACAAAGTTGTGAAAAAGGATGGCAAGGAAGTATCTAGAGAAGTAGTTCAATCAAAGGTTGTTAAAGAGCCTGTAAATGAAATTATAGCACAAGGCACTAGAAGAGTATTTGCTAGCAGAGATGGCAACATGGAATACAAGGATTTAATTTATTGTGAATCTACTGCTTATGCTGGAGATGGTATTACAGCAACTGGAACTGTACCTAGTTATAAGCCAGCAGGAATAAGTACAATAGCTGTTGATCCAAGAGTAATTCCATTAGGAAGTTTGGTTTATGTTGAGGGTTATGGTAAAGCCATTGCTTCTGATACAGGAGGATTAATTAAGGGTAATATAATAGATGTATTTCTTAATTCAGAATCAGAATGTAGATCATGGGGTAGAAAATATAATGTTCCAGTTTATATTTTAGCATATCCAGGAGAATGGTAATATTAAGGGAGGTTAGTATTGGACTAGCCTCCTTTAATATTTATAAAAATACATTAATTATAAAAAATTTATTTTAAGAAAATAAAAAGGTAATGGGCAAAAGTTTGACATTATATGAATATAAGGATAAATTAATAAGAGATAATAAAGGAAAGGAAGAGATTCTTTTGATTAAAGAGGTTATAGTAGTTGAGGGAAAAGATGATGTTGCAGCAGTAAAAAAAGCTGTTGATGCAGAAATGATTGCCGTAGGTGGATTTGGAATAAATGCAAGAGTAATTGCTAGAATTAAAGAAGCGCAAAAAAGAAAGGGAGTTATAGTATTAACAGACCCTGATTTTGCAGGAGAAAAAATAAGAAAAATAATTGCAAAAAGAGTACCAGGAATAAAGCATGCATATATTTCTCAAGAAGATGGAATTAAAGATGATGATATTGGTGTTGAAAATGCAACTCCAGAAGTTATTATTGAAGCATTAAATAGAGCAAAGATAACATTGGAAGAAAAGGTTGAAACCTTTGATGCCCAAGACATGTTCTATTTTGGGTTAAATGGAGATCCTAATGCAAAAGCTAGAAGAATAAAATTAGGAAATAAATTAGGAATTGGATATGGAAATGCAAATCAAATGTTATCTAGATTAAATAATTATGGAATAACAAAAGAAGAGTTTATAGAAGCAATTAAATTTGTAGATAAAGAACTGGAAAAGGAGAAGTAAATGGATATAAAAGATGTAAAAACAGCTGAATTAGTTAAAAAATATAATTTTAAGTTTTCAAAAAGTTTAGGACAAAATTTCTTAATAGATGATTCAGTACCAAGAGATATAGTTGCCGGAGCTGAAGTTGATAGTGAAGATTTAGTAATTGAAATAGGACCAGGGGTAGGAACATTAACTGCTCAATTATTAAAAAAAGCAAAAAAAGTAGTAGCAATAGAATTAGATAATGATTTAATACCTATATTAGAACAAGAGTTAGGAGATAATCCTAATTTTACGCTTATACATAATGATGCATTAAAAGTTGATTTTAATGAAGTAATAGGAGAAGAGAAAAGTGTAAAGCTAGTTGCAAATTTACCTTATTATGTTACAACACCTATAATAGTTAAATTACTTAAGGATGGATATAATTTTAAATCTTTAACAATAATGATTCAAAAGGAAGTAGCAGAAAGAATGAATGCAGAGCCAGGAAATAAAGATTATGGTGCACTTTCTTTATTAGTTCAATATTATTGTAATACAAGTATTGTAAGAAAAGTACCACCTACTTGTTTTATGCCAAGACCAAAGGTTGATTCAATAGTAATTAGATTAGATAAGCTTAGTGAAGCAAAGGTTAAGGTTGATAATGAAAAATTATTTTTTGATATAATAAGAAATTCCTTCAATATGAGAAGAAAAACTTTATGGAATGGAGTTAAGAGTATTGGGCCAGCAAAGGAAAAGTTAGAACTTGCATTTGAAAAGGCTGGAGTTGATCCAAAGAGGAGAGGAGAAACATTATCTATTCAAGAGTTTGCAAATCTTGCAAATTGTATTAATGAAATTTTATAGAAAATTAAAATATAGTATAAAGTTCAATAGAACCCAATAAAAATAATAACATATTTTATAATGCCAAACATATAATATATGGAATTAATATAAAGTGGGGGTTCTAGAGAATGGCAAGTAATAATAGATTGTATAGAAACTTTGTGATTTTGCAAGAAGATGAACGAGGCTATGCAAATTCTGAGGATAAAACATTATCTGGATATTCTAAGATAGAAGCTAAAGGAGATAAGTGTAAAATATCTTTTTATGCTCAAAATCTTAAAAAGGATAATGATAAATATTACATGGTATTAATTTGCTCTAAAAAGGATATAAAGCAAATTGTAAATTTAGGTCCTTTAGAAGTAACAGATAAAGGAAAAGGTGAAGTAACAAAGGAATTTAATGTTTCCAATATTGCTGGATTAAATTTAGATTTTGATAAAATAAGTGGAGCAGCAATAGTTAAAATGAATAATGATAGTCCAATTTTCGTAATGTGCGGTTTTTTGAACGGGCAACAACCAACTGATAATTGGAAAGGATATACAATTGTTAAAACTAGAGATGTTAGAAGTACAAAATCTAATATAATTAAGGATTCTAAGAAGGAGATAAAAAAGAACGATTCTAAAAAGAGAAAAGTTAAAGAAGAATCTTTAAGTGAAAATGAAGCTAAAGAGGAAGAAAAGCCTATAATAGAAAATCCTATAAGAGATGAAGTTGAAGTGAAAATAGAACCTGAAGAGACCAAAAAAGAATTTGCAGAATCTGAAGAATCAGAAATAATTGAAGAAAATGAACCTAAGGAAAATTTAAGAGGTAAATTTGAAGATTATGAAGATGAAATTGAAGCAAATAAAGAATTTGATCCTATAAATGGTAAAATAAGAGGTAGCATTGGTGAATATTTTGAATCAATAGTAGATGGGTTTGAAAGGGATACTGATAGTATAGATGAATTAAAATATACAAAATGGTATAAAGTGCCAGTTAATGATTTGCGTGAAATGTGCAATATGAATAATTATAATAAATATACATTAGCTTATTATCCAATGTTAAATTATTACCCATATATTAAAAAGTATGGATTTTTTATGATTGGATATAAATGTGATTCAAAGGGAAATCTAAAACATATTATTTATGGAGTGCCAGGAAAGAAAGATAAGGATGAACAACCTTATGATGGACGTACAGGATTTGTAACTTGGGTAAGTATTAAAAATAATGCTAATAATGGTTGCTGGTTAATGTTTTATGATTTTAAAAATTCAACAGTCGTTGTCCCAATGAAATAATTAAGGAAAACATAACAAATTAAATAACATATTTAAATATTCATTAAAGATTAATATAGCAATTTAATTTGCTAATATTGGAATAAAGTATTATAATTATCCTTATTAGGAGAAGCTTATGCTTCTCCTATTATTTTAATTGGAATTTAGAGGAGATACAAATGTCAAAAACATTAAAAAATTATATTTTATTTACATTTTTAATAATATTAATTTTTAATTTTTCGGGCTGTACAATTGTGGAAAAGATTGAAGAAAAGCTTGGATTAAAAAATGATTATTTTGAATATTTAAATTCAAATGATATAGAACAAATTAGTATTCAAAGCACAAGAGATACAGGATTTAAATTTATAGTTACAGAAGCTAGTGCTATTAAGGAAATATATAGTATATTATCTAGAGCAAAGGTAAGTGAAAATAAATCAAGTTTAGACCCAGATTATAAGTTTGAATTTGATTTAGGAGATGAAATAAAAGAATTTAATTATGTTGTAGGAACTGAAGATGGTAATTTTTATAATGATGATAATGTATTTTCAGTTTCTAAGAGACTTGATGAAGTAATAATAAAGAATTTATCTTTTATTAGAAAGCCTAGAGATTTTGATTATATTTATTATCAAACTATATTAGAAGTATTACAAATAGCAAATAAAAATCAAAGTTTAAAAGATTATAATGTAGGAGTAAATATAAGTGGTGATATTGATTGTTTAAAATATGTATTTTCTAGTGATTTAAATAAGTTTTTAGCAGAAGCTAAAAAAATATCTCCTAATATAGAACTAGTAAATAATAATGAACCTAATTTTGATATAGTTATTACAGTAAAAAATAGAGGTTATGATAGTAGTAATTTTAAAACATTGATTACAGTAAATAATAAAAGAGAAAGTACAGAAAATAAGTATTATGTTGTAGCAGTTAATGAATTTAAGGAATGGAATATAGATGTTTTAGAAAATAAGCCTAGTGGATGGTAAAAATAAAAATACACCATATAGCTCAAAAAAGCTATATGGTGTATTTTTTATGCAGTAGTTATATTTGATTTAAGAATTTTAATTAACTTTTCTGTTGGTAAAAATGCTAACAAAACTAAACAAATTAATAATTCTCCACCTACAGCTAATCCATTAACAGTTAAAGAATAAACTATTGGTGATATACCTTCAGGTGCATATGAGCCAAAGAATACAACACCAGAAATAAAATGAGAAATAAATCGCAACATCATACCAATGCTTGCCCCTAAGTATTTATTCTTAAAAAATCCTGCAACTCCAACAGCCATAAAAGGTAATGGATAATCAAAAAGAACTTGAATAGGGTTTAATATATATGGATCTAATATTAATTTAAATACTCCAAAAAGGAAACCAGTAAATAATCCCACAGATGGGCCATAAACGAAGGAAATAATCATTATTGGAATCATACTTCCTAAAGAAATGCTTCCACCACCGTTGGGAAGAGAATAAATTTTAATCATATCTAATATGAATGCTAAAGCAATAGCTAGTCCTATTCTTGCAATTAATTTTGAGTTTAATTTTAAAGATTTAAATTTTATAAATGCAATTAATAAGATAGCACAACCCAATAATGTAATTAATGTTAATGGGTTGCTAAAAATAGTTTTTAAATTTTCAACAAGTGTTGCTAGAAAATTTGACATAAAAAAATACCTCCTTATTTGCGTAAGAGGGTACCACAACAATAGAATATATATATTTATTCCATAATAGCTTCCCTACGCTGGAATTATCCAGATCAGGTTAAAAGGGTTGATGAAAATTCATCTCTCAGCATTAGGCACCCCTAGCAACTTTATATACTAATTTTAGGTAAAAAATTATAGAAAGTCAACAGTTTTGTTAATGTTTTGGATTGCTTTATAATTTGTGTTTGTAGATTTATTAAATAAATTAGTTAAACTTATATTAGTACCTAAAGGTATAAGAGTTTCAAATGAAGTTAATGGAATGGTTATGATAGAATCATCTTCTAATAAGATAAAAGCATCATTACCTGTATAATCTAATATCATACCTTTCATAATTTTAACACCATCCTAATAAATTTTTATTAGTTTACCCTTAAATTTAAATAAAAATACACTTAGAAATAATATCTAAGTGCATTTTTATAAATATAAATCCTTATATACAATTTGAAAAACCATTAAAGATTCTTCAATTTTATGTTTTAGTAAACTCTTTCTATTATCAAATTCTTTTTCACCTAAAGGAGTTAGTGAATAAAATTTTTGGAATTTTTTTTTAGGATCATCCCATTGTCCTATTACTAATCCTTCTTTTTCTAATTTTTTTAATAAAGGATATATTCCACCGGTGCTAGGAGTCCAAAGTCCATTTGTTCTTTCTGAAATTTTTGTGGAAATTTCGTTACCATTTGTAGGGCCTGATTTTAAAATATGAAGTACATAAATTGGTAATAGACCTTTTGTAAAAACTTGACCAACAGCTTCTTTTTCCTTTTGTACTTTTTTTATTTCTGCAAGTTTTGCTTTATATTCTTCATATAATCTTTTTTCCTCAGTTTTAAGGTCATTTATGTTATTAAAATCAAAATCACTCATAGTTTATTTATCCATTTTAACTGAAAAACCAAATAATCCAGGACCAGAATGAACACCAAGTGCAGGACTTATTTCTGCAATTTTAATTGATGATATATTTGGTAAGTTTTTTATAGTTTCCATATATTTAATAGCTTCTTCTTCACATCCTGCATGTAAAACAGCAACTTCACATTTACATTTTTCTAGGTAGCCCTTTAATAATTCTGTCATTTTAGATAAAGATTGTTTTCTTCCTCTAACTTTAGTAACAGTATAATATACTCCATTTTCATCTGTAGTTATTATAGGTTTTAAATTTAAAAGTTCACCTACTGTTCCAGCAAGTCTTCCAATTCTTCCACCTTTTTTTAAATATTCTAATGTATTAAGTGTAAAATAACCAGTAATTCTTTTTCTTATATTAGGTATTTCAGAAACTATTTCATTAAAATTTTTTCCTTCTCTTATAAGCTTTGCAACTTCTAATACTATTTCACCTTGAGGATAAGCTAATATTTTGGTGTCATAAACAAAAGAAGTTAAGTTTGGATGATCTTCTAAAGCTAATCTTAAAGCATTATAACTTCCTGAAAGTCCACTAGAAATTGAAATACAAATTACATGAGTATAACTTTCTTCTTCTAATTTATTTAAAATTTCTTCAGTATCTTTAGCACTAGGTAAAGATGTTTTAGGAATTTCATTTTCTAAATTTTTATAAACTTCTGAAGGAGAAATATCTATTCTATCTCTATATTCAGCATTAGAGTAAATTATTCTAAGTGGTAATAAATTAATATTATTTTTTTTTAATGTATTTAAATCAAGATCGCATGCGCTATCTGTAATTAAAGCAATTTTTTGCATATAAAAAATCCTCCGATTAATTAAATTATATTATTAGTATATCATATAAGATAACATTATCAATAGTGATAATGTTAATATTATCACTATTGATAATGTTGATTAAATATATGGCTAAAAATAAGAAAATTTAAAGTAAATTCCAGGAAAATATTTACAAGTAAGATGGGTAGAGGTAAAATGTATATGTATATAAAAAAATACACAATATATTGTGTATAGGAGGCGGGGAAATGCTATATGTAGTTAAGAGAGATGGCAGGGAGGTTGAATTTAATACTGATAAAATTAGGAATGCAATAAAAAAAGCAAGTAATGAAGTTGGAGAGTCATTAAAAGAAAGTGAAGTATTAATTTGTATTCAAAGAGTAATAAAGTATATAGAAGAATCTCAAAAAGAAAAAGTATCAGTAGAAGAAGTACAAAATTTAGTAGAAAAAGCATTAGTTGATAGTGGACATACAAATATTGAAAAAGCTTATTCTGCATATAGAAGAGAAAGAACTAGGGTTAGAGATATAAAATCTGATTTAATGAAAGTTATAAAAAAAATAGGAGTAGAAACTGATAGAGATAATGCTAATGTTGGAAATAATTTTAGTTCTAAATTATTAAGGATAGCATCAGAGTCTAATAAGTGGCATAATCTTTATAATATGCCCAAGCATTTAGCTAAAGCGCATGAATTAGGAGAATTATATTTTCATGACCTTGATTCATATAACTTGACTACGAATTGTTTGCATATACCTACTGGAGAAGTTTTAAGTAGAGGATTTAATACTGGTTATGGAACGATAAAAGCACCTAAACGAATAGAAACAGCAGCAGAATTATCATGTATATTATTACAATCAACTCAAAATGATATGTTTGGGGGGCAATCACATCCTGATTTTGATAATGATATGGCACAATTTATTGAACCTACAAGAAACGAAATAAGGGAGGAGTTATTAGAATTAGGAATAGAAGAAAAAAGGTTAGATGATTTAGTAGAAAAAAAATTAAGAAGTAGAATTCATCAAGCTATGCAAGGGGTTGTTTATAATTTAAATACAATGCATTCAAGAGCAGGTTCACAAGTGCCTTTTTCATCTGTAAACTTAGGAATACCAAATTCAAATGATGCAGCATTAATTTGTGAAATATTTCTAAGGGAATATGAAAAGGGATTAGGAAAAGGTGAACAACCTATATTTCCTAATATAATTTTTAGAGTTAAAAAAGGAGTTAATAGGGAGCAAGATGATCCTTATTACTATTTATTTAAAATTGCATGTGAAGTTGCATCAAAGAGAATGAATCCAACATTTATGAATATAGATGCTGACTTTAATAAGGAATATTATGATAAAGGGTATATTCCAGCAACAATGGGATGTCGGACTTATTTAATGAAAAATGTTAATGGAGAACCAGGATGTAAAGGAAGGGGAAATATAGCACCAATAACCATTAATCTTCCTAGGATAGGTATAGAAGCAAATAAAGATATAAATAAATTTTTTGAAATATTACAAAATAGATTAACATTGGCAAAGGAAGCTTTGCTTCATAGATATAGTATTTTAAAAAAATTAAAAGTTAAAGATTTACCTTTTGTAGCGGGGCAAGGTTTGATGAGGGGGTCAGAAGATTTAATGCCTGATGATTCTATAGAGCCAATTCTTAAACAAGGAACATGGGCAATTGGATTTATAGGTCTTGCAGAAACTCTATATGCATTAATTGGATCACATAATGGGGAAACAGATGAAGCAAGAAATTTGGGACTAAAGATAATTAAATTTATAAGGGAATATACAGATAAATTAGTTGAAGAAACACAATTAAATTGGAGTTGTTATGCAACACCAGCAGAAGGATTATCAGGAAAGTTTATAAAAAAGGATAAAAAAATATATGGAATTATAAAAGGAGTTACAGATAAAGAATATTATACTAATAGTTTTCATATTCCTGTTAATTATAATATATCAATAAAAGATAAAATTGATATAGAAGCACCTTATCATAAACTTTGTAATGCAGGACATATTTCTTATATAGAGTTAGATGATTCACCATCTCCAGAAGTAATTATGGAAATTATAAATTATGCATATAAAAGAACTAATATAAGTTATATAGGAATTAATTTTCATATTAGATATTGTAAAGAATGTGGAACTAGTATTGAAAATAATTTAAATTCATGTCCAAAATGTAATAGTAAAAATATTCAAGGTATATCTAGGGTAACTGGATATTTAAGTTTAGATGAAAGATTTGGACCAGGAAAATATGAAGAAAGATTAGATAGAAGATCACATACTGGAAATTATAAAAATAATTATTAAATAATATAATTATTAAATGCTTTTAATGATGTTATTTTAATTTATAGATAGCAACTTTAAGGGCATTTATTATTATGTGAAAGAAAAAAATAAAAAATTGCAAAATGATTGTTAGATGTAAAAAAATGAGGTTTATATAACTTTAAAATGAATTTATAAATATTATACTTGCAATTTTTAGAAAAAATAATAATTTTTATAATGGTATATATTGAGAAAAAAGTGTTGATATGATAAAATGTAAAAATAAATATAATATAGAAAATAGTGGGATTTGATGTGTGTTTTTTTATATGTATTTATATAAAAATTAAAGGGGGCAAAAAAATGGCTATTAGATGTGATGATGATAATAGAAAAGTGTATATAGTAGATACAACCCTTAGAGATGGAGAACAAACAGCAGGTGTTGTTTTTGCAAATGAAGAAAAAATTATTATTGCAGATATGCTAAGTGATCTTGGGGTAGATCAATTAGAAGTAGGAATACCTACAATGGGGGGAGATGAAAAAAAGGCAATTAAGCAAATTGTAAAAAGAAATAATAATAAAAGTATAATGGCTTGGAATAGAGCAGTCATTTCAGATATTGAACAATCTATAGATTGTGGAGTTGATGCAGTTGCAATATCAGTATCTGTTTCTGATATTCATATAAAACATAAATTAAGAACATCAAGAGAATGGGTGTTAGAAAATATGATTAAGTCAGTTGAGTTTGCAAAGAAAAATGGTTTATATGTGTCTGTAAATGGAGAAGATGCATCTAGAGCAGATAAAGAATTTTTAATTAAATTTATTGAAGAAGCCAAAAAAGCAGGTGCAGATAGATTTAGATATTGTGATACAGTAGGAATAAAAGAACCATTTTCTTTAAGAAAGGATATTGAAGAAATATATAAGAAAACCAACTTTAATATAGAAATGCATACTCATAATGATTTTGGAATGGCGACAGCAAATGCAATTGCAGGAATTTTAGGTGGAGCAAGTCATGTTGGAGTAACTGTAAATGGATTAGGTGAAAGGGCTGGAAATGCTGCATTGGAAGAAGTATTAATGGCATTAGAATATCTTTATGGTTACAAGGCTGATGTAAATAAAAAGATGTTTAGAGAGGTTTCTCAATATGTTGCACAGGCATCAGGAAGGATTTTACCAGCATGGAAGGCAATAGTTGGTGAAAATATGTTTGCTCATGAATCTGGGATTCATGCAGATGGAGCAATAAAGAATCCTAAAAATTATGAAGCATTTGATCCAGATGTAGTGGGATTACAAAGACAAATTGTAATAGGTAAACATTCAGGAAAAGCTGGGATAATTAATAAATTTAAAGAGTACAATATTAATTTAACAGATGAAGAAGCAAAGGGAATTTTAGAACTTGTAAGAGCAGCTTCAGTTAGATTAAAAAGAACTTTATTTGATAAAGAGTTAGTAAAGCTTTACAAGGAATATAATCGATTAAAGGAAGAAAATAATAAGGAGAATTAGAGATGATAAAATTATTTTCAAAGGGTGTTTATCTTATTAATAATAAAGAAATTATAGAAGATTGTAATGATATTAATTTAATTTTAAAAAATAAATTAGGAAATAAGTGTATTAATAAAGAAGAAGCAAGAAAAAATACAATTGCTTATAATATTTTAAATGAGCATAATGTATCAAAAAATAAAGACAAGCTACAAATAAAATTTGATAAATTAGCATCTCATGATATTACTTTTGTTGGAATAATTCAAACAGCAAGGGCTTCAGGATTAAAGGAATTTCCTGTACCATATGCATTAACTAATTGTCATAATAGTTTATGTGCAGTTGGTGGAACTATAAATGAAGATGATCATATGTTTGGACTTTCATGTGCAAAGAAATATGGTGGAATATATGTACCACCACATCAAGCGGTAATACATCAATTTGTAAGAGAAATGATGGCTGGATGTGGAAAAATGATATTAGGATCTGATAGTCATACTCGTTATGGTGCTTTAGGAACTATGGCAATTGGAGAAGGTGGACCTGAAATAGTTAAGCAATTATTGGGCAAAACCTATGATATTAATATGCCAGATATAATAGGAGTATATTTAACAGGTTCTCCTCAAAGAGGTGTTGGACCTCAAGATATTGCTTTAGCTATAATTGGTTCTGTTTTTGCGAATGGGTATGTTAATAATAAAGTTATGGAATTTGTTGGTGATGGAATTGATAATTTAAGTTCTGATTTTAGAATTGGCATTGATGTTATGACAACAGAAACAACATGTTTATCATCTATATGGAAAACAGATAATAAAATTAAAGAATTTTATAATATTCATGGAAGACCTAATGAATATAAAGAATTAAATCCAGGAAGTGTAGCATACTATGATGGAATGATTTATGTTGATTTATCTAAAATTAAGCCAATGATAGCAATGCCATTTCATCCAAGTAATGTTTACAGCATAGAAGAGTTAAATTCAAATCTTAGTGAAATATTAGCTGATGTTGAAAGAAAGGCAGGAATAAGTTTAGATAATAAGGTTAAATTTACATTAAGAGATAAAATTCATAATGGAAGGCTTTATGTTGAGCAAGGAATACTTGCTGGATGTGCAGGTGGAGGATTTGAAAATATTTGTGATGCAGCTGATATTTTAAGGGGTTCTTCAATAGGAAGTGATGAATTTTCTTTAAGTGTTTATCCTGCATCTCAGCCAATATTTATGGAACTTGTTAAAAATGGACGAATTGCAGATATAATGGAAACTGGGGCTACAGTACGTACTGCATTTTGTGGACCATGTTTTGGAGCAGGAGATGTTCCAGCTAATAATGGATTAAGTATAAGACATTCAACAAGAAATTTCCCAAATAGAGAAGGTTCTAAGATAACTAATGGACAAATTGCTTCGGTTGCATTGATGGATGCGCGTTCTATTGCAGCAACTGCAGCTAATAAGGGATATTTAATTCCTGCAACAGAAGTTGATGTTAATTTTACAAAACCAAAATATTATTTTGATAAATATATATATAAAAATCGTGTTTATGATGGTGTTGGAAAGGCAGATTCATCAGTAAAACTTAAATTTGGACCTAATATTGTTGATTGGCCTAAGATGTCAGCTTTAACGGATAATTTATTATTAAAGGTTGTTTCAGTAATTCATGATCCAGTTACTACAACAGATGAGCTTATACCATCAGGAGAAACTTCTTCTTATCGTTCTAATCCATTAGCATTAGCAGAATTTACATTATCTCGTAAGGATCCACAGTATGTTAAAAAAGCTAAGGAAATTCAAAAAGCAGAAAAAGCAAGAATATCAAATAAATCACCAATTGATGCTATGAATGAATTAGAAGCAATATTAGCTTTAATTAATGAGAAATGTACAAATATAAATAATGAAAATATAGGAATAGGTAGTACAATTTATGCAGTTAAAGTAGGTGATGGATCAGCGAGAGAACAAGCAGCCTCATGTCAAAAGGTATTAGGTGGATGGGCTAATATTGCTAAAGAATATGCAACAAAAAGATATCAATCTAATTTAATAAACTGGGGTATGTTACCTTTAATTTATAAAGATGAGCCATGTTTTGAAAATGGAGATTATATATTTATACCTAATATAGTAAAGGCAATTAAAACTAAGAATAATTTTATAAATGCATATATAGTTAATAAATCAATGAAAGAAATTCAATTTAATTTAGGAGAACTTACTGATGATGAAAGAAAAATTATATTAAAAGGATGTTTAATTAACTACTATAAAGTGTAAAAATTCTTTTGGAGGTTATTTAATATGAAGAAAACGGTGAGACTTGCAGGAATAGCGTATGAAAGTCTTGTAAATGGACCTGGAATAAGAAGAGTGTTTTTTGCACAAGGATGTAAACATAATTGTAAGGGCTGTTTTAATCCAGAGACACATAGCTTTGATAAGGGCATAGTTTTGGAAATTGATAAACTGATAAAAGATGTATTAGAAAATCCAATGATAACTGGTGTAACTTTTAGTGGTGGCGATCCTATAGAGCAAGCTCATAGTTTTTCATATATGGCAAAAATATTAAAAAATAAAGGTTTAAATATATGGTGTTATACTGGATATACTTTTGAAAAATTATTAGATAAGATGAAGGAAAATAAGGATATAAGAGAATTATTAAATAATATAGATGTATTAGTTGATGGAAAATTTGAAATTAATAATAAAAAAGAAGAATTAAAATTTAGAGGTTCATCTAATCAAAGAATAATTGATGTAAATAAAAGTTTAGCTTTAGGAAAGATTATAGTTTTAAATTTATAAAAAAAAGCGCAATAAGCGCTTTTTTTAATAATGGGGGGATGGGAACCTGCATATTACAGGTTTTATATTTACATTATAATTATTAACCATTATTAATTTATTTATACATAATATTAAAAAATAATTAAATATTATAGAATTTATTTTAATATTTATATTTATAATGAAAATGAAAAAAGCTATGGTTAGCAGATTTTTATCTGCTAATACCATAACTTTGTTATATATTAGAAATCAGATTGACCTGTTGTTCTTGGGAAAGGAATAACGTCTCTGATATTTGACATACCAGTGATATACATTATTAATCTTTCAAAGCCTAATCCAAATCCAGCATGCTTAGTTTCACCATATTTTCTAAGTTCTAAGTACCACCAGTAATCTTCTTCGTTAAGACCTAATTCAGCCATTCTAGCTTTTAAGATATCAAGTCTTTCTTCTCTTTGGCTACCACCAATGATTTCACCTATTCCAGGAACTAAGCAATCAGTTGCTGCAACAGTCTTTCCATCATCATTAAGTCTCATGTAAAATGCTTTTATATCCTTTGGATAATCAGTAACAAATACAGGTTTTTTGAATATTTCTTCAGTTAAATATCTTTCATGCTCAGTTTGAAGGTCAATTCCCCATTCAACTGGATATTCAAATGATTTACCACAGTTCTTTAATAATTCAACTGCTTCAGTATAAGTAATTTTTCCAAAGTCTGATGTTACTATGTTATTTAATTTATCTAATAAACCTTTTTCAATAAATTGATTAAAGAATGCCATTTCTTCTGGACATTCATCCATAACATATTTAATAACATACTTTAACATATTTTCTGCTAATTCCATATCATCTTCTAAGTCAGCAAATGCTATTTCAGGTTCAACCATCCAGAATTCAGCAGCATGTCTAGCTGTATTTGAATTTTCAGCTCTGAAAGTTGGTCCAAATGTATAAATGTTTCTAAATGCTAAAGCAAATGTTTCACCATTTAATTGTCCTGAAACTGTAAGATTAGTTTCTTTACCAAAGAAATCTTCCTTATAATCAACTTTTCCATCTTCAGTTCTTGGAATATTGTCAAAGTCTAAAGTAGTAACTTTGAACATTTCACCTGCACCTTCACAGTCACTTCCTGTTAAGATAGGTGTATGTGTATATACAAAACCTTGATCTTGGAAGAATTTGTGGATAGCATAAGCAGCTACTGAACGAACTCTAAATACTGCAGAAAAAGCATTGCTTCTTGGTCTTAAATGAGCAATTGTTCTTAAGTATTCAAAAGTATGTCTTTTCTTTTGTAATGGATAATCAGAATCAGACATTCCTTCAATGATAATTTCTTTTGCTTGAATTTCAAATGGTTGTTTAGCTTCTGGTGTTTCAACTAAAGTACCAATAACTTTTATTGATGAGCTAATTGGTAACTTTGAAATATATTTAAAGTTTTCTAATTTGTTATCAAAAACAACTTGAATATTTTTAAAGAAAGACCCATCATTTACCTCAATAAATCCAAAGGCATTAGAAGCTCTAAGAGTTCTTATCCAACCAGAAATTGCTACTTCTTTAGATAGATATTCTGATGTGTTTCTATAAAGTGATTTTACTAAAACTACTTTTTCCATAATAACCTCCTGTTAATAAAATGTTTAATAATTTAAAATAGAAAATAAAAAAACCTCTCATTCCCAAAAATATATGGGACGAAAGGATTACTTACGTGGTACCACCCAAATTGCCTAAAAAGGCCACTTAGTAAATTAATAACGACATTTAGCCGTCTAAGCCTAATATTTAAGCAAATAAATATTTACTTAAAGTTCAGTTAGAAACTCAGAGATGTTCTTCACAATTGATATCGTATAAGGCTTACACCATCCCTTACTCGCTAAAACTATCTTCAAAAGTTACTCTTCTCATCACAGTTAATAAATATTTGAAATTTTATTAATATGATTTTACAATACTTTGCTAACATTTGCAACTTAATTTCATAATATATATTTAAAGAAGGTTTTTAGGAGGAAATCATGTATAAAAAGGATTTTTTAGAACAAAAATATTGTGAAATAAATCAACTAAAGAATTTATTACAAACATATCCTAAGGAGTATTGTGAAACTATAATTAAGGTAATGGAAAAAGTTTTTGATGAAATAAGTGAATATTTAAATAAGGAATCTAACAAGATTAAAGAAGTAACGAAAATTGATAGCATAGAAAGTAAAGTTAATGGTTTAGATAAAAAAATAGGGGATTTAGGAAATAAAATAATAGGAAATGAAAATATAAATATAAATCAAAATAAATGTAAAAAAGAAGAAAAAGACAAAGAAGATAAGCAGTGCAAAAAGCATAAAGAAAAATCAAAACAAAAGCATAATAAATGTGATAAAAAAAGGCAAGATGATAATAGGGAATATGAATTAAAAAGATATACTATGGAGGAAATATCTAAATTTGATGGAAAGGATGGCACTTTAGCTTATGTTGTTATTAATGGAAGAGTTTATGATGTTACTTCAATAAAACAATGGTTTAATGGAAAACATTATGGATTAACAGCAGGAAAAGATTTAACAGAGTATTTCAATAGTTGTCATAAAAGTGAAAAAAATATTTTAAAAAAATTAAAGATTGTAGGCAAAGTTGAGAATGGTTAGGAGTTAGGAGTGAATAGTTAGTAGTTAGGAGTTAGTACTTAAGGAAAAAATTCAGCTGTTGCTGAATTTTAGAAAATATAATTTAGAGAAACCCCTAAGGAGTTTCCACCTAAACTACTAACTACAAACTAAAAACTCCAAACTAATTAAGATTCTTTTCCAGTTTCGTATGATGATGTAATTGCTGTTGGAAAGTTTAACATAGTACAATCTTTCATAATTCTTTTATATTCATATTCTAAGTATCTAACTTGTACAACAATTTCTCCGTTGTCTTTAATTTCAATAATAGTATATGTTGGGTTAGGCTTACCTATCTTTGGTTTTCCAACACTTCCAACATTGATTAAAGTTTTATTATTGAATTTCTTAGTAAATGGTATATGAGTATGAGCACATACTAATACATCACCTTCGTATTCAGTCATTACTTTTTTTGTATTTTCAGCATCTTCAAAAAGATATTCATTAATTGCATTTGGACTTCCATGAGTAAAAAGAATATTTATACCATTAAAGGTATATTTTAATGAAGTTGGAAGAGAAGCAAGATAGTATTTATTAGATACTCTAACCTCTTCACATGTCCAAGGTAATGCAAAAGAATTAATAGCTGTATTTCTAATAAAAGTAAAATCACCATCTACTACAGAGGCATCATAATTTCCTCTTATACAAGGGATTTCTCTTCTTCTTATTAATGCTATAACTTCATTAGGATGAGGACCGTATCCTACTAAATCTCCAAGACATATTATTTTATCAACCCTTTGTTCATCTATATCTTCAAGTGTTTTCATTAATGCATATATATTTCCATGAATATCTGACATAACTGCTATTTTCATTATGAGTAGCCTCCATTTTTAAAATTTATGTGTAGTTTAAAATTAAAGTTAATTTTATAAATTAATTATATCACTATAAGCATAAAAAAGACGATACAAGTTATAAATATTATGGATAATATAAGAAAATTAAGTTATGATAAAAATAAAAAGATAAAATACAACATGGAGGCAAAAAATGAAGACTTCAAGACTTAAAAATGTTTTAAAGCATATGGAAGAAAATAAAATTCCACAATTAATTGTAACTTCAGCGCAATCAATTTTTTATTTAACAGGAAAAATGATTCATTCAGGAGAAAGATTAATTGCACTATACTTAGATATTAATGGAAACCATAAATTCCTTGTAAATAAGCTATTCCCAATTCATGAAGATTTGGGTATAGAAATAGTATGGTATGACGATATTGAAAATCCAATTGATAAGTTAGAAAAAATCGTAAGAAGTGGTGAAGTTTTAGGGATAGATAAGAATTTACCATCACATTTTTTAATAGATTTAATGGGAAGAAATGTTGTTAAGGCATTTTTAAATTCTTCACCTATAATTGATAGATTAAGAATGATAAAAGATGAAGAGGAAATTCAATTAATGAAGGAATCTTCAAGAATAAATGATTCAGTAATGTTAAAGCTTTGGAGTAATTTAAAAGAAGGTTATTCAGAAAAATATTATGCCAATTTATTAGCAGAACTTTATGAGGAAGAAGGAGCATCTGGTTTTTCATTTCCACCAATAGTTGCAACAAGCCCTAATGGAGCAGATCCACATCATGGAACAGGTAAAGATAAAGTGAAAAATGGTGATAGTATAGTTTTAGATATTGGAGGAGTATATAAAAATTATTGCTCAGATATGACTAGAACTGTATTTATAGGTAAGGAACCAAGCAAGGAACATGCCCATGTATATAATATAGTAAAAAGTGCAAATGAAAAGGCAATTTCTATAATAAAAGAAGGAGTTAAATTTTCAGATATAGATAAGGCAGCAAGAAATTTAATTACAGATGCTGGATATGGCCAATATTTCACTCATAGAACTGGACATAGTATAGGAATTGAAATTCATGATTTTGGAAATGTTAGTTCAGTAAATGATGATGAAGTTAAGGCTGGAATGATATTTTCAGTTGAACCAGGAATTTATTTAAAAGATAATATTGGAGTTAGAGTTGAAGATTTAGTTCTTGTAACTAAAGATGGTTGTGAAGTATTAAATTCTGTAACTAAAGAAATAACTGTATTATAATTTTAAATTTTATTTTAAGTGTATAGAAAAAGGGGGATGTCGCATTAAGAATAAATACTATAATATATTGTATTAATTTTTATTTTTTAAAACAATATATTGTGTATAAAAGTTTTAGTGCGACAGCCCCTATTTGATTTATATAATTTCAATTACTCTATTCATTAATTTTATAAAATCATTTTTAACTTTAGCAGAAGTTTCAATAACCTCTTCATGATTTAATGGCTGATCTAATATACCAGCAGCCATATTAGTTAAGCAAGAAATACCAACAGTTTTAATATTGCAGTGATTTGCAACAATTACTTCTGGAACAGTAGACATACCAACAGCATCTCCACCCATAATTCTAGCAAACTTAACTTCAGCAGGAGTTTCATATGTAGGTCCAGAGAACATTACATATATTCCTTGTTGTAAATTAATTCCTAATTCTTTGCCCGCATCTAAAACTTTATTTCTAAGTTCTAAATTATATGCTTGTGACATATCTGGGAATCTAGGACCAAATTCATCTAAATTATGACCAAATAAAGGATTTGAACCAGAAAAATTAATATGATCTGTGATTACCATTAAGTCTCCAACTTTAAAGTTTTCATTAACAGCCCCACAAGCATTAGTTACTATAAGTTTTGAAATACCTAATAATTTCATTACTCTTACAGGAAAAGTTACTTTATCTAATGAATATCCTTCATAATAATGAAATCTTCCTTGCATAGCAATAACTTGTTTATTTCCAAGTGTACCTATTACTAAACGTCCAGCATGACCTTCTACAGTAGAAGTTGGGAAGTTTGGGATATCACTATAATTATAATATTCAGGGCTTTCTATAGAATCAGCTAATGATCCTAATCCAGAGCCAAGTATTAATCCAATTTCAGGTTTATATTTGCTTTGCTTTAAAATAAAATCAGCAGAAGCTTTAATTTGTGTTAATAAATCCATTAAAATCACCTCATTTTTTATCTATTGTATTATTTCTTAGGTATAAATTCAGCTTAGGCTGAATTTAAGAAAATATATTCTCAGAAATTCCCCAAGGAATTTCATCCTCAACTTGCCACTTGCAACTTGTCACTTGCCACTTACTCCCCTTGTCACTAACTTAGTTATTTATTTAAAAGCATTTCTCCTACTTTAACAACATCACCTGCACCTACAGTAAGGATTAAATCTCCTGGAACAACTTTAGAAGATAAGTAGTTAACTGCTTCTTCATGACTATGAACATTAATACAGTTCATTCCTGTTTTTCTTATAGCATCACCAAGTTCATTAGAAGATACTAATCCAGTGTCCTTTTCACGGGCAGCATAAATGTCCATTAATATTAATTCATATGCTGAACCAAAACATGTAGTAAATTCATCAAAAAGAGTTTTAGTTCTAGTATAAGTATGTGGTTGGAATACACAATAAGTTTTATTGTGTTTAATAAGTTTTGCTGTAGCAAGTGTAGCCTTAATTTCAACAGGATGATGAGCATAATCATCTATTATAGTAGCACCATTAAATTCACCTTTATATTCAAATCTTTTATGAGCTCCCTTACAATCATTTAAGCCTTTAATAATTGCTTCTTTAGGAATATTTAAAACCAATGATGTACAAATTGAAGCAAGTGCATTTAAAATATTATGCTTACCAGTTGTGTTTAAAGTAACTTCAAATAATGGTTCACCGTTTTTACAAACAGTAAATGATGCACAGCCTTTATTATTAAAAGAAATATTAGAAGCAGTAACATCACCTTTAGTAATACCATAACTTATAGTATTACATTTAGCATAATTTAATACTTCTAGAACTCTATTATCTTCTGCACAACCAATTAAATATCCATTAGTAGGAATTAAATCAGAGAATTTTTTAAATGTATCTTCAATATGATTTATATCTCTATAATAATCTAAATGATCTGCATCTATATTTAAGATTATTCCTATATAAGGAAAGAATTTTAAAAATGATGCTTTATATTCGCAGGCTTCTGTAACAAAGTATTCACTTTCTCCAATTTTAAAATTACCGTGAATTGCATCAACATCTCCACCTACTAAAATAGTTGGATCTAAGTTAGCACTTAAAGTTATATTAGAAAGCATTGAAGTTGTTGTTGTTTTACCATGAGTGCCAGCAACTGCTACATTATACTTATGTCCTTTCATTATATAACCTAAGAATTCAGCTCTATCCATAAGTTCTATATTTTTATTTTTTGCCTCTATTATTTCAGGGTTAGAAGAAGGAATTGCTGCAGTATATACTACTAAATCAACATTTTTTAGGTTTTCACTTTTATGACCTATGTAAATTTCAGCTCCAGCTTCTCTTAATTTATTTAAAACCTCTGATTCCTTTGCATCAGAACCAGATACCTTATATCCTTTTGTTAATAGGACAGCAGCAAGTCCACTCATACTTACTCCGCCGATTCCAATAAAATGCACCTTTTTATTTTTATCTGTGTTTAAATCGAAAGACAAGATATCAACCCCTTTAATTTCTGTTAATAATATATATTTATAATTATATACAAATTTGCTAGGTTGAACACAAAAAATAAAAAATATATAAAATAATTTGTTATAAATAAGAACAAAATTATATTGAAGGAATAAATAACTAATGTAAAAGAGAATGGATTTTGTTATTTAAATTAAGAAATAAGTAACAAACTATTGATAATGTAAGGATTTTAGAATAAAATATGAATATTAGATAAGGGGAAGTTGAAATAATTTGTGTTTTTGAGAAAATAAGGAAGGTGAGCTTGGTGGAAAAATTAAGTAGAAATAATAGAGTTGTAGCTATTACTAAGATATTGATGGAAACACCTAATAAAATTATAGGATTAAATAGATTTTCAGAGTTTTTAAATGCAGCTAAATCAACTATAAGTGAAGATATAGTAATAGTAAGGGAAGTATTAGAAAAATTAGAGATGGGCTCTATAGAAACAATTGCAGGAGCTGCTGGAGGAATTAAATATATTCCTTCTATGGGACAAAAGGCAAAAGAAGATTTTGCAGATGAGTTATGTAAAGCCTTATTAGAAGAAGGAAGAATTGTACCAGGCAATTTTGTATACTTAACTGATATAATGTATAATCCTCAAATTGTAAGTAAGGCTGGAGTAATTTTAGCTTCTCATTTTCAAGAAATGGATTTAGATTGTATAGTAACAGTGGAAACAAAAGGTATCCCATTGGCATATGAAGTTGCAAAAAGTTTAGGAATTGAATTAGTTATAATAAGAAAAGATAACAAAGTAACAGAAGGTTCAACAGTTACAATAAACTATGTATCAGGAACAAGTGGAAGAATACAACAAATGGCATTAGCCAAAAAATGTATGAAACCATCAAGTAAATGTGTATTCATAGATGATTTCTTAAGAGGTGGTGGAACTGCTGAAGGGATAAGAGATCTTTTAAAAGAATTTGATAGTGAATTAGTTGGAACAGGGGTATTAGTTGATAATATTGGTATAGAAAATAAGAGAACTAGTGATTATGTATCAATTATTGATTTAAAATATGATAAAGAAATAGATAAGCTTATTGTAAATCCTTCAAATATTATAAAATAAAGTTAATCCAGTTGCAAGAAATATTGATATTTATTAATGAAAAAAATTAAATAAAAAATAAGTAAAAAAAAGGATTTTTAAACTTTTTATAGAAATATATTTAATATAAAGCAACTGGAGGTGTAGTGAAATGACAATCACAGACGTTAGAATCAGAAAGATAGCTACAGAAGGAAAAATGAAAGCTATAGTTTCTGTAACATTTGATAATGAATTTGTTGTCCATGATATTAAAGTAATAGAAGGACAAAATGGTTTATTTATTGCAATGCCAAGTAGAAAGACACCAGATGGGGAATTTAAAGATATTGCTCATCCAATAAATACTGATACTAGGGAAAAAATTCAAAATTCCATTTTAAAAGCTTATGAAGAAGCAATGGAAGAAGAAAACGTTGTTATAAGTGAATAATATTTTAAATAAAAGGGGCATATGTTAAGACGTATGTTCCTTTTAGCTTATAATTGATTTGAAGAGTTGAAATACTTTATTTAATGCAATATAATATATAAGAAATATAAACGAACATTTTTTGAAAGAAATGAAATTTTGTCCATTGATTTATAGAGGGGTGAATTTATGTATAAATGTGCTTTAATATTAGCAGCAGGTCAAGGAAAAAGAATTAAATCCGATTTGCCAAAGGTTTTACATAAGGTATGTGGAAAAGAAATGGTGAATCATGTAATTGATACTTTAAGAAAAAGTGAAATTGATGATATAAATGTTATAGTAGGAAAAGGTGCAGAATTAGTTAAAGCTAATACAAGTTCTAGAAATGTGAGTTATTCACTTCAAGAGGAACAATTAGGAACGGGGCATGCAGTTAAATGTGCAATAGATTTCCTAAAAGGTAAATCAGGTACAGTAGCAGTATTTAATGGTGATGCACCTTTAATAAAAGAAGAAACTATTAAAAAATTATTTGATATCCATAATAGTAATAAAAATAGTGCAACTATATTAACTTCTATTTTAAATGATGCTTCAGGATATGGAAGAATTATAAGAAGTGGTGATGAAGTCTTAAAAATAGTTGAGCATAAAGATTGTAATGAAGAAGAACTTAAAGTAAAAGAAATTAATTCAGGAATTTTTTGTTTTCAAATAGAAAAATTAGTTGAATGTTTAGGAAATCTTTCTACTAATAATGCACAAGGTGAATATTATTTAACTGATGTAATAGAAATGCTTAAGGATAAAAATGAAAAAGTTGGAGCTCTTATTATAGACTATGAAGAAACTTTAGGGGTTAATTCAAGATTACAACTTTCAGAAGTTGAAGTAATTTTAAGAAAAAGAATTAATAACAAGCATTTAGAAAATGGTGTTACTATTATAGATCCAATGACAACTTATATTGGTGATGATGTAGAAATTGGTCAAGATACTATTATATATCCTGGAAATGTATTAGAGGGTAATACTAAAATTGGGAAGGGATGTACTTTATTCCCTAATTCAAGAATTAATAATAGTGTAATTGGAGAAAATGTAGAAATACAATCATCAGTTATTTTAGAAAGTTCAGTTGGCAATAATACTACAGTTGGGCCATTTGCATATATTCGTCCAGAGTCTGTAGTGGGAAACAATGTAAGAATTGGTGATTTTGTTGAAATAAAAAAATCAACTATAGGCAATAATACTAAAGTATCTCATTTAACATATGTTGGAGATAGTGAAGTAGGGGAAAATTGTAATTTTGGATGTGGTACCGTTACAGTAAATTATGATGGAAAAAATAAAAATAAAACTATAATAGGAAATAATAGTTTTATTGGATGTAATACAAATTTAATTTCACCGATTACTGTAGAAGATAACACATATATAGCAGCTGGCTCAACAATTACAGATGATGTTCATAGTGGTGAACTTGCAGTTGCAAGAGCAAAACAAAGAAATATTGAAGGTTGGATAGACAAAAGAGGTCTTATTAATAAAAAATAAATATAAATATTTACTATAAGATAAAGTAACAAATTTAATGTTACAAATAGAGGAGGGTCTCAAAATTATGATAGCTCATGGAAAAAAAATAAAAATATTTACAGGAAACTCACATCCTGAATTAGCAAAGGAAATTGCAGATTTATTAGGGTTACCTTTAGGAAATGCAAAGGTTTCTACATTTAGTGATGGAGAAATTTCAGTAGATATTAATGAAACTGTAAGAGGTGTTGATGTATTTATAGTACAATCAACAAGCTCACCAGTTAATAATAATTTAATGGAATTATTAATTATGATTGATGCCTTTAAGAGAGCATCAGCTGGAAGAATAACTGCTGTTATTCCTTATTATGGATATGCTAGACAAGACAGAAAAGCAAAATCAAGAGATCCAATAACTGCAAAGTTAGTTGCTGATATTTTAACTGCTTCAGGAGCTGATAGAGTATTAACAATGGATTTACATGCTTCTCAAATACAAGGATATTTTAATATACCAGTAGATCATTTATTAGGTTCACCAATATTAGCAAATAACTTTGTGGGAAAGGGATTTAGTGATCAAGAAGATGTTGTTGTCGTATCACCAGACTTAGGAAGTGTTACAAGAGCAAGAAAATTTGCTGATAAATTAAATGCACCAATTGCTATTATAGATAAGAGAAGACCAAAAGCAAATGTTTCTGAAATAATGAACATTATTGGGGAGGTTAATGGGAAAAGATGTATCTTAATTGATGATATGATTGATACAGCTGGAACAATAGCAAATGCAGCAAATGCATTAAAGGATTTAGGAGCTAAAAATGTTTATGCTTGTTGTACTCATGGAGTATTATCTGGGCCTGCATTTGAAAGAATAAATAATTCAGCTATTGAAGAATTAATAATGTTAAATACTATTCCACTTCCAAACCAAGAAGGTTTAGAAAAGTTTAAGTCAATTTCAGTTGCTCCAATATTTGCTGAAGCAATTAAGAGAATATATGATGACGAACCAATAAGTAAGTTATTTGAAAATTAATAAAAATGGGGATGTCGCATTAAGAATAAATACTACAATATATTGTGTATAAAATTTTTAGTGCGACATCCTCATTTTTTTAATCCTTTTTTTAAGAATATAGTATAAAATATTAATTAAGGAAGGTGAATTTAAAATGGATGATAGATTAGGAAAAGTATTAATTGTTGATGATGATTTACATATTAATGAACTTATAGATATGTATTTACAAAGTGGAGGGTATAGAACTAAAAAATGTTTCAATGGAAATGATGCATGTAATATTGTTTCAACAGAAGATATTGGATTAGTAATATTAGATGTTATGTTGCCAGGAAAAGATGGAATAGAAGTATTAAAGCAGATAAGAAAAAATAATGATGTTCCTGTGATAATGCTTACAGCTAAGGGAGAGATTTTTGATAAAGTACTTGCATTAGAATTAGGGGCAGATGATTATATTGTTAAGCCATTTGATCCAAAGGAATTACTAGCAAGAGTTAAAGCTGTAAGTAGGAGATATATTGTAGATAATCAATCTAAGGATATTATAAAATATGAAGATTTAACTATTGATATAGGGGCTTATGAAGTAATTTACAAAGGAAATATTGTAAGATTAGCACCTAAGGAGTTAGAATTATTTCATTTTATGGCAAGTAATCCTAACAAGGTGTTTACAAGAGAACAACTTATGTTTGAGGTTTGGGGATATGATTATCCAGGAGACTCAAGAACTGTTGATGTACATGTTAAAAGGTTAAGAGAAAAAATTAAAGGTGGAAAAGAATGGGAACTTCAAACGGTATGGGGTGTTGGATATAAGTTTGAGGTGAGATAAGTGAAGAAAAATAGTATAGTAAGGAAATTAATAATTACTTTTTCTTCGATAACTGGTGGATTATTAATATTAGTAGGATTAGTTTTAACTATTTGGTTTTATAAAGATGAATATAATGAAATTGTTAAAACATTAAATAAGCAATTAGATGTTGTATCTGAAGCTGTAGGGAGTTATTTAAAAGCTCAAGAAGGAAGCTATGAAGAGATTAATAGATTATTAAAAATATCTTGTTTAAGCAATAATATGGATGGTATTATTGTTGATAGACTTGGATATATTTATATGGTTTCAAATGAGGAGTATGCAAATTTAAAATATACAAATATTGATATAACAGAATATAATATACCAAATTCTAACGAACTAGAATATAGAAAAAACTTGATTAAAGATTATTTCAATGAAGACTTAAGTGCATTTATAAAACCAATTTTTTTAGATGAAAAATTAGATGGATATATAATTATGGTTCCAAAAGGAGAATTAAGAGGAAAACGAACATTGATTATTATATGGGGAGCTGTAATTTTAGCAATAATAGTTGCTGCAGCTATAGTAAAATATTTTGCTGAATTATTAGTAGTTAAACCAATTGAACAAATTAATAATGCTGCAAAGAGATTGGCAAAGGGCAATGTAGATGAAAGGGTAGAAGTGATTGGAAATAATGAAATAGGTGAATTAGCACAGTCTTTTAATAGTATGGCTCAATCTATAGGAGAGTCAGATATTATAAGAAAGGAGTTTATTTCAAATGTATCACACGAATTAAGATCTCCAATTACATCTATAAAAGGATTTATTGGTGGAATATTAGATGGTGTAATACCAAAGGATAAAGAAAATTATTATTTAAAAATAGTGTATGATGAAATTGATAGATTAGCTAGGTTAGTAAATGATTTGTTAGATATATCAGCAATGGAGGCTGGTAAATTTAATTTAAATATTTCAGAATTCGATATTAATCAAACTATAAGTTTATGCATATTAAATTTGGAAAGTAAAATACAAGCTAAGGGATTAAAGGTTAAAGCTATTTTTCATGAAGAGCGTTGCTTTGCAATAGGAGATAGAGATAGAATACTTCAAGTTATTATTAATTTATTAGAAAATGCTATTAAATATAGCAATGATAATGGCGAAATAGAAGTAAATATATCTACAAAGGGAGAAAAAATATATGTAAGTATATTTAATTCTGGAAGACCTATTTCTGAAAGTGATATTAATCATATTTGGGATAGATTTTATAAGGGGGATAAATCTAGAACAAATAAAGTTAGTACAGGACTTGGTTTATCTATAGTAAGATTGATTTTAACTCAGCATAATCAAGATGTATGGGCGAACAATGTAGATGGAAAAGGTATTAAATTTACTTTTACATTAGAGAGAAGTAATTAAATAATATAAAAGGTTAGATTTTAGATATAATTTTAAAAATATTTTGTAATGTAAATTATAAAATATTTTATGAAAATTTGGAGGGAGATATGAAAATAAAAAGAGATGAAAATAAAAAAATATCATGCACTCCACCAGGAAAAATATCTAATATAATATTTGAGAAAAAAAATACTACTCAAGCAAAAGTTAAAATAGGTATTAAAATTACTTTATATATAGTTATTGCTACTTTTTTAGCTACTGTTATGACTGGGATCAATGTTAAGCAAAAGTATGGTGAGGTAATACAAAAAATAAGGCAATTGGAAAAGAGCACAAATACAATTATATTAGATTATACAAAAATTATTAATGAAGTATCACCAGCATTAGTTACAATTAGTGATTCAAATGAAAAATTTATAGAAGATAATTATTTTGATGGAAATATAACAGGAATAATAGTAGATGATAGTGGAATAATTTTAACTAATTATTCTGCTATAAAAGGGAAAAGTGATATATATGTAAAATTATCCTCTGTGGCATCAAAGCCAATTAAAGCGGAAATATTAGTGGAAAATGAAAGTATTGATTTAGCACTTATAAAGATAGATTTTGAAGGTGAGCTAAAAGCTATAAAATTAGCAGATATGAATGATATAAAAGAAGGTCAAGGAATAGTTGTTTTAGGAAATGCTATAGCTGATGAATATATAGGAAGCTCTATTCCTGGGATAATCACATCAAAAAATGAATATTTAGAAGTAGATGGAAAGAGATATTCTTTATTGCAAATAAATGCACCTATTAATAAAAAAAATACTGGAGGTGCTATTTGTAATTCAAAAGGTGAATTAGTTGGGATTGCAGATTTAACTGTAACAAATGAAAAAAATGAAATTGGAATTTATTATGGATTTCAAATGACAGAGCTTCAAGATATGATAAATTCAACTAATAGTTTTAAAAAAATTATGGGTATAGCAGAAGGTAGGATAATAATCGATGAGGGGAGAGGATTGAATGGATTTTACATTCAAGAGTTAGTAAAAGAGGGTAGTGCTTATGTAGCAGGTGTTAAACCAACTGACATAATTTTAGAAGTAGATGGTTACCAAGTGGTTGATGTAGAAGATGTAATTACAGTGTTGCAAGGAAAAAGAAAAGATGATATATTACATTGTAAGATATTAAGGCAAGGGAATATGAAAGAAGTAGATATAAAAATAATAAGTTAACTAATTTAGGGGGCTGTCGCACTAAAAATTTTATATACAATATATTGTTCTGATAATTAAAAATTAACACAATATATTGTATTATTTATTCTTAATGCGACAGTTCCCTAAAATTTTATTAAGAATTAATTAAAAAATTAAATTATTAAAAAAACCTTTACTATTTAAAAAATGATATAATATAAAATAGTCTAGTTTAAAACAACGGAGGAATTAAAATGTTTTTAATTGTTGGATTAGGAAATCCGGGAAAAGAATATGATGGAACAAGACATAATATAGGATTTGCTGCGATAGATTATATAGCAGATAAGTATAATATAGAATTAAATAGGATAAAATTTAAAGGTGTATTTGGAGAAGGATTAATAAATGGTAAAAAGGTTATTTTATTAAAGCCAACTACATATATGAATTTAAGTGGAGAAAGCATTAGAGAAGTAGTTAATTTTTATAAAATAAGCAATGAAGAAATAATTGTAATTTATGATGATATAAGTTTAGAAGTTGGAAGAATAAGAATAAGAGAAAAGGGAAGTCATGGTGGACATAATGGTATAAAAAGTATTATAGCTAATTTAGGGACTGATGTTTTTCCAAGAGTGAAAATAGGAGTTGGAGCACCAAAAGGAAATTTAGTTTCACATGTATTAGGAAAGTTTAGTGATGAGGAAGTAGAAATATTGAGAGAATCAATAAAGGCTTCAAGTGATGCAACAAGCATTATAATAAGTAATAATACAAAAGAAGCTATGAATAAGTTAAATGGCTTTAATGCAGGTAAAGAGAAATAAATAGGGAATATGGAAGGTGATAAAATGAGATTACAGGGGCTATTACAACCCTTAAAAGAAAATGAAAAATTTATTAGTATTTTAAATGAATTAAAGAAAAAATCTTTTCCTATAGATATTGTTGGTTTGTCAGAGTCAGGGAAAAGTTATATAATAGATGCAATTTTTAGTGAAATAGAAGATTCTTTAGTTGTAGTAACACATAATGAAATAGAAGCTAAAAATTTATATGATGACTTAAGTTTATATTCAACTAATGTATACTTTTTACCTATAAGGGAAGTTGTATTTTATAATGTTGATGCTATTTCAGGGGATTTAAGATGGGCTAGACTTAAAGTTATAAAGGAAATACTTGATAATAAAAATAAAAAGATAATAGTTACTTCGATAGAGGCAATGACTTCAGTATATACGCCTAAAGAAAAATATATTAATTATAATATAAATATAAAAAGTGGGGATGAAGTAAATTTAAAAGATATAGCTAATAAATTAATTGAATGTGGATATGAAAGAGTAGAAGTAGTTGAAGGAAAAGGTGAATTTTCATTTAGAGGAGGGATACTTGATGTTTTCCCTCCTATAGCTATTTATCCATATAGAATTGAGTTGTTTGGAGATGAAGTAGATTCTATTAGAACTTTTAATATAGAATCACAACGAAGTATAGAAAAAGTTGAAGTTGTAGAAATTTTCCCTGCAAAAGAAGTTATTGTAGATGAGGAATCAAAGAAAAGAGCAAATGAATGTATTATTGATGAATTAAATAATGTAATAGAAAAATCATCTAATAAAAATAGTGAACAAATTCAAAAGTTAAGTAGAATAGTAAATAAAAATGTAGAAATGTTAAATGAAATTTATACATTTGAAACTATTGATAGTTATTTACCATTCTTTTATGAAAGGGTAGAAAGTTTTTTTGATTATTTTAAGGGATATACTTTTATTATTGATGATTTAAAAAGATGTGAAGGTAAGCTTGAAAGTATTTATTATGAATTTAATGAAAATTATTTAGCATTTCTTCAAAGAGGAGATATTTTACCATCTCAAAATAAATTATTAATTAATAAGGAAGAGTTATTAGTTAATTTAGAAAAATCTGATGTTATTACTTTAAACCCCTTTGAAAAACATAGTGGTATTTTATATTCAGAAAAAACTGTTGAATTTAAGCAAATTACTTCTAATAGTTATAATGGACAATTAGATTTGTTAATTGAGGATATAAATTTAAGAAAGAAAAATGGATATAAAACTTTAATTTTAGCAGGAACTAGAACTAGAGGAGAAAGATTAGTTAACACATTAAGGGATAGAGATATTGAAAGTGTTTATAAAGATGTTGTAGATTCAATTGAATTAGGGCAGGTTGTAGTTACATTTGGTAACTTGGTAAAAGGATTTGAATATCCAGACTTAAAGATTTGTGTAATATCAGATAAAGAAGTATTTGGCGAAGCCAAAAAATCTCTACCTAAAAAGGGAAGTAAAAGAAAAGGTGTTGGAAAAATAACAAGTTTTGCTGAATTAAAGCCTGGAGATTATGTTGTACATGCAAATCATGGAGTTGGTGTATTTAAGGGAATTAAACAAATCGAAATTGCAGGAAATACAAGGGATTATTTAGATATTGTATATGATAAAGGCGATAAGCTTTATGTGCCTGTAGATCAATTAGATTTGGTGCAAAAATACATTGGAAGTGAAGGTAAAAATCCTAAGATAAATAAACTTGGAGGAAATGAGTGGCAAAAGGCTAAAGCAAAAGTAAGAAAGTCAATAAATGAAATTGCTGAAGATTTAGTTAAACTTTATGCAGCAAGAGCAGCATTAAAAGGATATAAGTATTCTAAGGATACTGAATGGCAAAGACAATTTGAAGATGAATTTCCTTATGAGGAAACACCAGATCAATTAACATCGTTGGAAGAAATAAAGCATGATATGGAATCAGATAAGCCTATGGATAGATTACTTTGTGGTGATGTTGGATATGGAAAAACAGAAGTTGCAATAAGAGCTGCATTTAAAGCTGTAATGGATGGAAAGCAAGTAGCATTTTTGGTACCAACTACAATACTTGCAGAACAACATTATAAAAATTTAGTTAAAAGATTTTCAGATTTCCCAGTGAAAATAGATATGGTTAGTAGATTTAGAACTACTAAGCAACAAAAAGCAACATTACAAGCATTGAAGGAAGGAAATGTTGATATATTAATAGGAACTCATAGATTAGTATCTAAGGATATTGTTTTTAAGGACTTAGGATTATTGATAGTTGATGAAGAACAAAGATTTGGAGTTGCTCAAAAGGAAAAGATAAAATCTATTAAAAAGAATGTTGATGTATTAACATTAAGTGCAACACCTATTCCTAGAACACTTCATATGTCATTAACTGGGGTTAGAGATATATCGGTTATTGAAACACCACCAGAAGAAAGATTCCCAATTCAAACTTATGTGCTTGAACAAAACGATCAACTAATTAGAGATGCTATATTAAGGGAAGTAGCAAGAGAAGGTCAAGTTTACTTTGTATATAATAGAGTTGAAAGTATACAAGGTATGGCAAATTATATAAGTGAACTAGTTCCTGAATGTAAAGTTGGTGTTATTCATGGCCAAATGACTGAAAAAGAACTAGAAGCTGAAATGATTAAGTTTATGCAAAAAGAATATGATGTTTTAGTTTGTACAACAATTATAGAAACTGGTATAGATATTCAAAATGTTAATACCATTATAGTAAACAATGCAGATAAAATGGGATTATCACAGTTATATCAATTAAGAGGAAGAGTTGGACGTTCAAATAAAATTGCATATGCATATTTTATGTATACTAAAGATAAGGTGTTAACTGAAGTTGCTGAAAAGAGATTAAAAGCATTAAAAGATTTTACTGAACTTGGTTCAGGATTTAAAATAGCTATGAGAGATTTAGAAATAAGAGGAGCAGGAAATATGATGGGCTCGTCTCAACATGGTCATATGGCAGCTATAGGATATGATTTATATTGCAGAATGTTAGAAGATACAGTAAAGCTTATAAAGGGAGATATAGATAAAGAACCAATTGAAACAACTGTTGATATCAAAGTAGATGCATATATACCTTCATCTTATATTGAGGATGAAATTCAAAAAATTGAAGTTTATAAAAAAATTGCAGCTATTGAAAATCTTAATGATTATAAAGAAATAAAAGAAGAATTAGAAGATAGATATTCATCAATTCCTGAAGCTGTGTATAATTTAATGGATATTGCATATATAAAAAGTTTAGCAAAGGAATTATTAATAGAGGAAATAAAGGAATTTAAAAGTGAAGTAAGGTTTAAGTTCCCTAAAGAATATAAAAAAGTTAATTATATTTATCATATATTATTGAAGAATTACAAGGAAAATGTTGTTTTATATTTTGGAGAAACGCCTTTTTTTGCTTTAAAAGTTAATACAATTAAGCGTGAAGAGATATTAGAGTTTTATAAAAATCTTCTTAAAGATTTAATTGAAAATTCACGTAAAAAATAGACTATAAAATTTGAATAAAAAGGATAATACTGATATACTAAAGTGTATATCAAATTATAAAAAGTAAAGTGAGGGAAAAGAAAGTGAGAAAAATAAAGAACATAGTAGCTATTGCAACTGTTGCTGTTATGGCATTTTCAATGGCAGGATGTAAAATGATAGAAAAGACTCCAGCAGCTATACAAAAAACTGTATTAGCTAAGGTTGGAAATGAAAAAATTACTATGGCAGATGTTAATAGTGAATTAAAAAGTGATATAGATTATTTAATCCAAACGTATGGTAAAGATTATGAAAATTCTATGGATGATACAATGAAAGAAAAATTAAAAAGTGCAAGAAAATCTGTTCTTGAACAATTAGTAAATGATAAGGTATTAATAACTAAAGGTACAGAACTTGGATATGTATTATCAGGTGATGAATTAAATGCTGCTATAGAAAAAGAAAGACAAAACTTTGTTGAAGCATATGGTGGAGAAGATAAATTACAAGAAGCAATAAAGTATTATGGAATGGATGATGATAAGTTTAATAAATTTCTTGAAAATTTAGTAAAGACTAACGAAGTTACTGAAGCTATAACAAAAGATGTTACTGTAACAGATGAAGATGTTGAAAAATATTACAATGAAAATATAGATAAATATAAAAAGAAAGCAGGAGCAAATGCTAAGCATATATTATTTGAAAGTGAAGATGAAGCATTAGCTGCTAAAGCTAAAATAGATTCAGGAGAAACTACTTTTGATGCTTTATTTGAGCAATATAAAGGAAATGCCTCAGGAAAATTCCCAAAAGCAGAAGATTTAGGTTATGTTGAAAATGATAAAGAAAACTTTGATACTGACTTCTTAGCTGGATTTAAGCAATTAAAAGAGGGAGAAATTTCTGCACCAGTTAAAAGCTCATTTGGATATCATATAATTAAAGTTGAAGGAGTTCAAGCAGAAGATACAACAACTCCACTTGATGAAGTTAAGGATTCTATAAAGTCAACTTTAGAAACTGATAAAAAGAAAGAAGTTTATAATTCAACATTAGAACAATGGAAAAAAGATTTAAAAGTTAAAACATACGAAAATAGACTTTAATAATTTGCAAAAAGGCTAAATGAGATTTGATATCTTATTTAGCTTTTTTTTATATAATTACTTTGAACTTATAGGTATTTATAGTTAAAGAAATAAAAATATTGTTTTTTTATTGCCATAGACTTCTTATAATTCCTCTTTAAATAGTAGAGAATAAATATTGGGTATATGTGTATAAAATTTCTAATACTTCAAATAATAATAATGCAGTTAAATATATAACAGAATTAAGGAGGTAACTCATAATAATGAAAGCTACAGGAATAGTTAGACGTATTGATGATTTAGGAAGAGTAGTTATACCAAAAGAAATAAGAAGAACTTTAAGAATTAGAGAAGGAGATCCATTAGAAATATTTACAGATAGGGAAGGTGGAGTAATATTAAAAAAATATTCACCAATAGGAGAATTAACTGACTTTTCTAAAGAGTATGCTGAAAGTTTACAACAAGCAATTGGACATATTGTTTTAATTACTGATAAAGATGCATTTATATCAGTAAGTGGAGCAACAAAGAAAGATTATATTGAAAGAAAAATAAGTTCTGAATTAGAATCAGTAATGGATGGAAGAAAGTCTATTATTATAACAGAAAGTAATAAAACAATTCCTTTACATAATGATGAGGACCCAGGAGAATATACAAGCCAAGTAATTGCACCAATAATTGCTGAAGGAGATGCTATTGGAGCAGTACTTATTGTATCAAAAGAACAAGATAATGAATTTGGAGAATTACAATTAAAGTTAGTTGAAACTGCTGCAGCTTTCTTAGGAAAGCAAATGGAACAATAATAAACATTATACATATTACAATATTTGTTAAATAAAAGTGGTATATTTGTAATAATACCTCTAAGCTTTAAATAAAAATTAGTAGTAGTTAGTAATTTAAGTTTGGAGGTATTTTATGAAAAAGCAGTCTCTAATAAAAGGAAGCTTGATTTTGGGACTAGCAGGTATGTTGGCAAAAGTATTAGGATTTTTCTTTAGATGGCCATTAATTATGTTAATAGGAGATGAAGGGATTGGTTATTATCAATTGTCATATCCTTTATATATGTTTTTTGTGGCTATGGCAAGTGGAGTTCCAATTGCTGTTTCTAAAATGATATCAGAAAAAAATGCAATTGGAGATGTTAAAGGAAGTTATGAAGTTGTTAAAGAATCATCTTTTTTAATGATAACTTTAGGATTAGGAACATCATTAATATTATTCTTTTTTGCAAAGCCAATAATTAGTTTTTTAAAATGGGATATGAAATCTTATTATTCGTTAATTGGTATTTCTTTTGCACCTATGATGGTTTCATTTGTAACTATATTTAGAGGCTTTTTTCAAGGACTTCAAAATATGACTCCGTCAGGAATATCTCAAATATTAGAGCAAATAGGAAGAGTAGTTATTGGTGTTGGATTAGCTTATTTTCTTTTTGACAAGGGAATTGAGTATTCAGCAGGGGGCGCTGCTTTTGGAGCAGCAGGAGGAGCATTTGTTGCAGGAATATATTTAGTTTTAAAGTATAAAAGAGTAAAAAAAGAAGCTGGAATAAAAAAGGTTAAAACCAATACAGACTTATTAAATAAAATATTGAAAATAGCCATACCTATTTCTGTAGGAGCAACTGTAGGAACTATTATGAACTTAATTGATTCAATTTTGGTTCCACAAAAACTTTTAGAATCAGGGGTTGAAAATCCAACAGTGTTATATGGACAACTTACTGGTAAAGCAGCTGTATTAGTAAATATTCCATTAACATTATCTATGGCTATATGCACATCTTTAATTCCCATAATAGCAGAAAATTATGTATTAAATAAAAAAGAAGAAATGCAAAATAAAATTAATATAGCATTAAAATTATCAGCAGTTATTGCATTACCAGCTACATTAGGAGTATTTTGTTTAGCTGGGCCTATAATGAAATTAATATTTTTTGATAAATATGAAGGAATTGAAATTTTGAGATATCTTTCAATATCAATTCCATTTATTATAGTAACTCAAACAACAACATCTGTATTACAAGCTACTAATTATTATATAAGGCCGGTTGTAAACTTAATAATAGGGTGTATTTTAAAAATTATATTGACGGCGATATTAGTTCCAATACCTAAAATAAATATTTTTGGAGCAGTAATATCTAGTGTAGCTTCATATATGTTGGTAACTATATTAAATCTTATATCTCTTAAAAGTAAAACTAAATGTAATATTAGTGTATATGATTCTTTTGTAAAACCTGGATATGCATCAGTTATAATGAGTGTTGTAGTTTTATTTGTTTATGAATTTATGATGAAAAAAATAGCTAATAACAGTATTTCTTGCTTATTATCAGTATTTATGGGTATTATTATATATATAATATCTATTCTACTCTTTAAGGTATTTGATGTTAATGATGTAAAGAATAGATTAGTAAGAAAATGATATAAGGAGAGTACTATAAATGATAAAAATAGTTGGATTAGGGCCAGGTTCACCAGATGCCTTAACAATAGGTGCTGTTAAAGCTTTAGAAGAAAGTAAAAATTTATATTTTAGAACAGAAAAGCATCCTACGGTTGATTATTTAAAAAATGGATTAAAATCTTTTAAGACTTGTGATAATTATTATGAAGAGGGAAGTAGCTTTGATGAGGTATATTCTAACATTGCAAATGAAATGATAGAAGAATATAAAAAATGCGGTGAACTTGTTTATGCTGTTCCAGGTCATCCTTTAGTTGCTGAAAGATCTGTTTTAAATCTTATTAATTTATGCAATGAAAATAATATAGAATATAAAATATTACCGGCAGTTAGCTTTGTAGATGCAATGATGGATAGATTGCAAATTGATCCAATTGAAGGACTAAAGATAATAGATGCATTTGATATAAAAAATCAAATATTAGATAAAAGAATTGGAACTATAATTACTCAAGTATATAATCATTTAATTGCTTCAGAAGTAAAGCTGGAATTGCTTGAATATTATAATGATGAAACAGAAATATATTATGTAAGAGCAGCAGGAATACAAGGAGAAGAATCTATAAGAAAAATACCTTTATATGAATTAGATATGCAAGAAGATATAGATTATTTAACTTCAGTATATATTCCTAAGGATATAAACAATAAAAAAGATTTTTATGATTTAGTTAATACTATAGAAATCTTAAGAAGTGAAGATGGTTGCGCATGGGATAGAGAACAAACTCATGAAAGTATAAAGAATTGTCTTATAGAAGAAGCATATGAAACTGTGGATGCTATAGAAGATGATAATATAGATGGTTTAATAGAAGAACTTGGAGATGTTTTATTGCAAGTAGTATTCCATTCTGTAATTGGAAAGGAAGATGGTTATTTTAATATTTCTGATGTAATAGAAGCAATTACTTCAAAAATGATTTATAGGCATCCACATGTGTTTGGTGATACTGTTGCAAATACTTCTAATGAAGTCTTACAAAACTGGGATGAATTAAAGAAGAAAGAAAAGAATTATGAAACTTTAAGTGAAGAAATAGATGGAATAGCAAAAGCCTTACCTGCACTAACAAAAGCTCATAAGGTACAAAAGAAGGTTTCTAAAGTAGGATTTGATTTTGAAAATATAAATGAAGCTATTAAAAAGATTGAAGAAGAAATAAATGAAGTATTAGATGTATATAAATCCAATAATAGGGAAAAAATAATAAATGAAGTTGGAGATTTGCTATTTGCTTGTGTTAATGTAGCAAGATTATTAAATGTTGATGAAGAAGAAGCATTAAACAAGTCTACTAAAAAATTTGTTAAGAGATTTAATTTTATTGAAGAAAGTATATTAAATCAAGGAAAAAGCTTAAGTGAATCAACAATAGATGAGATGAATGCCTTATGGGAAGATTCAAAAAAGTACGATTAAAAGAAAAAAATTAGAAAATCTGCATGGATAGAAGGAATTTAATATTTTATGCAGAATATTTTGTAAGAGAAGATTTATAAAATTACTATGCTACAAGAAAAAGTTGTAATAAATATATTTTTATAGAAAAAAAGGCCTTATACTATAGACTACTTAATAAAGTGGATATATAATAAGGTAATGTAGTTATAGTACATAATTTAAAATAGTTAACTACAATATTTTAACTGTTTATTTAAGGAGGATGTAAATCGTGAATAAAGCAGAATTAATTACTAGCATGGCTGAGAAGAGCCAATTAACAAAGAAAGACGCAGAAGCTGCATTAAAAGCTTTCATTGATTCAGTTCAAGAAGCTTTAGAAGGTGGAGACAAAGTTCAATTAGTTGGATTTGGTACTTTTGAAACTAGAGAAAGAGCAGCTAGAGAAGGAAGAAACCCAAGAACTAAGGAAACTATAAACATTCCAGCTTCTACTGTACCAGTATTTAAAGCAGGTAAGGAATTTAAGGAAAGAGTTAATAAGTAATTATATTTTTAAGCCCGAGTTATCTCGGGTTTTTTAATATTTAAAATTAAATTTTATTAAAGGAGCATAAACTATGAGATTAGATAAATATTTAAAAGTTTCAAGAATAATAAAAAGAAGAACAGTAGCTAAAGAAGCTTGTGAAAATGGAAGGGTTTCTATTAATGATAAAGTTGCGAAACCTTCAACAAATATAAATGAAGGAGATATAATTGAAATTACATTTGCAAATAGAAAGTTAAAAGCAAGAATCATAAATATTGCTGAACATGTAAAAAAAGAAAATGCAAAAGAAATGTATGAGATTTTAGAGGGCGAAGAAGATAAAGAATAATTTTAAATAACTTTTCATATATTTAACCAAGAAATATATGGAGGGATAAATAAATGGAGAAAAAATCAGAAGGTAAATTAGAAGAATGTAAAGGAAATATTACATTAGAAAATCGAAAAAAAATGATTTTAACTGGAGTTGAAGAAGTTATTAGTTTTGATGATGAAAAGATACTTCTAAATACTAAATTAGGAGCATTAACAATAAAAGGTCAAAATTTAAAGATGAATAAACTTGATGTACAAAATGGTGATGTAATGATCAATGGAGAAATATATTATATTGTATATAGTGGGAAGGAAATTAAAAAAGAAAAAGAAGGTATATTTGCAAGACTTTTTAAATAGGAGGTTATTATGCTATTAAATACAGGAATACAATTTAGTATTATAATGTATGCAATACTAGCTGGCATATTAACAGGTGCAATGTTTGATTTATATAGAATAATAAGGGGAAGTAATGTAAATAAGGTTATAATAGCTATTGAAGATATATTATTTTGGATATTAGCTGCAATGATTGTTTTTGCATTTCTTCTTTACACCAATTATGCCTTTTTAGGAGCATATGTTTATATATTTATGATTCTTTCTTTAGCCTTGTACATAAGGTTTATAAGTGATATATGTGTAAAGTTTGAGTTAAAGCTTGTAAATATATTAGCAAAGGTATTTAGAGTTATATTTAAACATTTAATTTATCCATTTAAAGTAATATTTCATAATATTATTGGAAAAAATAATTAGTAGAAAAAATATCTTGAATTAATTATGTTGAGTGGTTTACAATATATTTATAGAATGATATAAAGAGGGTACTATTTTATGAAAAAAAACATAAACCTTAAGATAATTAGTGTTGTTTTAATTATTGGTATTTTTAGTGTTAGCTTAATAAAGCAAGTTGTTGTTTTAAGGAGAATTAAAAAAGAAATTTCTACTCAAACACAGGAATTAGAGCAATTAAAAGAAAAAAATATTAAGTTGCAAGCAGAACTAGATAGGGCTCAAGGTAATAATGAGTATTTAGAAAAACTAGCTAGAGAAAGATTAGGGTTAATAAAAGAAGGTGAGCAACAAATTATTACAAATAATATATCTGAATAATATAGGTTTAAGTTTAAAATTCTATTAATATGGTTATTATTATTAATGACATAGATTATTTTTTATTTTAAGGAGGATTCTTTGTAAAATGACCTTAATGGCAGGAAACATATTAGAGGGTACAGTGGTAAATATTACAAACTTCGGAGCGTTTGTAGAGATTGAAGGAAAAACAGGTTTAGTTCATATTTCAGAAGTTGCAGATTCATTCGTTAAGGATATAAGACAACATCTTAATGAACAAGATAAAGTTAAGGTAAAAGTTATATCAATTGATGATAATGGTAAAATTAGTTTATCAATTAAGCAAGCTAACGTTAAGAAAAAATCTGTTAAGCCTGCAGAAATTCAATGGACATCTGAAAAGAAAAAAGCTGCTCCAGCAAACTTTGAAGATATTATGTCTAGATTTTTAAAGGATAGTGAAGAAAGGCAACAAGACTTTAAAAAGCATCAAGAGTTTAAATCAAGAAATAAAAAAAGCTTTTAATTAGAATTTTAAAAAAGTTTAATATATTAGAGGGGCTGTCGCACTAAAACTTTTATACACAATATATTGTTTAAAAAAATAAAAA
>OGCM01000405.1_pt1 | contig 69404 bp, 57 predicted proteins | sample 1570151 | NCBI WGS metagenome assembly OGCM01 (sample SAMEA4370582, study PRJEB24528) | human gut metagenome
GCAGAGGCACTGGTCGGCAAGAATGCCATGTCCGGCTTCCTTGCCCTGATGAATTCCAGCGAAACAAAACTATTGATAACACGATATATCGTATGAAGCTAGTACAACGTAAAACGCAAACAGTATGAGGGGAAAGTGAATGATGAAAGGAAGGCTTTAAGGCGGTTCACGAGTATCTGGTGAATGGCGGAAAGTCCTGCATGGCAGGTTTTGTTTTGAAGAATACCTTGTCTGATAATGGCGGTGTGACGCGTGGTGTCTGCAAGATGGACGGGCAGAGCAATCTGACGGAAGTGGTGGAGACGAAAAATATTGTGAAGACGGAAAATGGAGCGGAAACGGATGGCGTTTCTATTGATACGGATTCACTGGTTTCCATGAATATGTGGGGGCTGACGCCGGATTTCCAGGATGTGCTGGAAGCTGGTTTTAAGGAGTTTTTTGAGAAGGAAGTGCCGCAGAATCCTATCTGATTCCTATCTTTATTGGTGAACTGCTGAAGCAGGGGAGAATCTCTGTGAAGGTGCTGAAAACGAATGATATCTGGTATGGCATGACTTATAAGGAGGATGTTGGCGCGGTAAGGGAAAGTTTTAGGAAGATGTTGGAGGATGGGGTGTATAAGGCGGAGCTGTTTGAGAACTTGTGATATACTGGAGAGCTGCCGCATTTTGGTGCGGCAGCCTTGCTTATTTAGGGGAAAAGGGAAATTATGGATTGCTCTGGAATTTAAGCAATTCCTGTGGAATTCGGTTTAAAGTAGCTGCCAAAAAAGACCCCATACCGATTGCCACAGTGGAGACAGATATATTGACTGCGGTCTCACCGAAGAGAAAACCTAACAGAAGGTAAAAGCCAAACGCAACAACACCTTGAAGCAAGCATTCACGGGCGGTATAATATATATCAGAATAAAGAGCATTATTATTATCGGAAGGCTTCTTTATAAGACTGGGCAGTCGGTTTATCAGCCAATAGGTCAGCATATAGGAGAGTATTCCCCGGTAAATCGTGTTTGTAGCAATTGCTTTTTGGGCAAAAAACATGATAGTAATGTAGAGAGTTATCCCGCAGATGGCCTTGATGAATAGGAGAATGCAGTCATTACACCAGCGGCGGGTTTTCTCCGTAAGAGATGGATCAGGAGCCGGAGCTAAAAAGTCCAAAGGCTGGGCGATAAATTCCTGGGAGAAGCTGATAAACAGTTCTAAGAATATCGAGAGAGCCAGACTGATTACGATGGAAATGACCAGATAACAGCTTCGGGGGTAGCTTCGGTGTGCGAAAAGTGTCTGGAAAAGTACCGTTAAGGTATGGGCGAGCAGAGGATTGTCATACTGACTGGCAACGGAGGCATCGGAAAGGTCAGTGAGAGCTGCTAAATCTCTGTCACGCTGAGCTTCACGTTCGGTCTGATATTCATGGAGTTTCTGCTGAAAGTCCTTCTCGAACTCCTGTTCTCTCTCCGCGTATTCACTGGCTGTCAGTGAAGCGGAATCCTGCAGAAAAGCTAACTTCTGTTTAGCGAGACTGGAAGTTAAATTGGAAGAGGTGAAACTATTCAGGTTTTCGAACGCAGTTTCTTTACTTGCCTGATAGGGAGCGATACGCTGGGATTTTTCCATAGCTAAACTCTGTTGTTTCTGCGAAATGTCTTCCTCACAGGACTGGGTGATTTCTGCTATTTGGGCATTGACAGAATCCGAGCTGTAGGAAGCCAAATCGAGAGCATTAATGGAAAAAATGATCGAGCAGGCAAGGGAAATTAATGTGGGGATCAGTACCAATACCCCGACTTTCCGTGTAAAGTGTTTTGAGAAAGAGGGTGATGCCTCATGAAGTGTGCCGTTCAGATAGTGTGAAAATATTTTTGTGTATTCGAGAGGGATCACAAATAAAAGGGCAAGCAGAGATGGGGAAATAAAAATCTGCTGCACGGAGGTGAACAGGCTGATAAATACGCTGTACTCGATAGTTGCAGATGTAACAGCTGCGAGCAGTCCGCTACAAATGAAGAGAATTGTTAAGATGGGGATAAATACATGATTGATCATAGTTTTGATGAGCTCCATATTGCGTAACCTCCTTGGTAAAAAATGTTTTTGCTAAGACTAGAATACTATATGAAAGGTAGTTCGACAATGTGTGAATGATGTGTTCATGAAAAATTGTTGTTACTATTGGAAATGAGTTATATAATTATAAGAAAAAGGAGGGGTAACATGAAAAGTAATCAAAATTACCAGAATATCAGTAATGAACTGGATGATATTTTTAGAAGAAATTTAAGAATGTTATTGTCGGCTTGCGGATGGACACAGATGAGCTTTAGCGAAGATATGCCTAGAAAAACGATATCACTGGGAAGGTCGAGCGTGAATAAAATTTTAAATGGAAAACAACGTGTTTCTGCAGCATTTTTACTAGGCTGCTGTGATTATTTTAAAATTCCTGTGCATGAAATGGTTTCACTGGAATTTAATCCTGAAAAATATATAAATGCTGAAAATGTAAAATATACGAATTACGTAGATATAAATAAATTAAATGAACGGCACGAAGAAGTATTGGTGAAGGAAAAACAGGAGGAGCCAAATCCAGAGCTTATGTTAGCACATGGAAAAAATTTGATAACAAATCCTGAGCACGCTCTGTTTCAGGGCTATCTACAGGAGTATTATTGTTATTATTGTCCGACTAATTCGAAGGAAAATAAGGATAAAAATAAAATATTAAAGGGGATCTTAAAACTGCAGAAAGCAGGAAAGTGGTGCCAAGCAACTTTAACAATAAATACAGGGAAAGTAAATAAGGAGGGGGAGATTAATTACAAAACATATATGGGATATGCAGCAATTACCGCGTATGGAACAGCATTGAGCTGTAATATGTATAGTGATGAGCTTGATGAATTTTGCTTTTTGATGTTTCGGCTTTTTAAAATTAATTTTGGTGCCCAGGATTTCCGGATTGCAGAGGTGTTGTCCACTTCTTCTGCATCAGAGACGCGACGTCCCACAACCCACCGGATGCTTCTGAGCAGGGAAGAACTGCGGAATGAGGATTTACAAGCAATATTGCCTGCGCTGGAATTAAACTATTCGACAATTGCGGTAGTGAAAGAAAACATGAAATTGCTTTGTGAGCGCTCGGAAGTTTATAGGGAAATAGTAAATAAAATTATGAGTGAGTTTCAAGAAAATGAAATTTATTTTCTGACAGAATCAGATGTAAGAAATATTGCTAAGAAATGTTTAAAATCATCTGCGGAAGTGAATGAGTTTATCATGCAGTTGAGAAAAATGGCGTATTCGTATAGATACAATAAGATTGGAAATAAGGCAGATGAGATGCCGCGGGATATATTACTGGCTAGAGGGTATTATAAGACGGAGGATAAGGGAAAATCTGGGATGGTATAATTTTATAGGGGCTACTGCATTCTGGTGTGGTAGCCCTGTTTGCTTATATTGCCCTAAAAAGTCAGTATGCAACTTTTGAGACTGCTTATAAGCAGATGAAAATTCTATAATTGTGCAAGTTACGGTTAAACGGTGCAGCCATTCTATTTCGAACGGTGCGGGGCACCGCTATGTTGGCACGCAGTGCCACTGGTGAGGTTAATACAGTTATTTATCTGTATCCCGCATGCTGATTCCATTCATTTTTAAACGATAACAGTGCCGTTTGTCAGTGAACCGGGTAAGGCATGCATCTGCATAGGTATGTTCCTTTCTTAGGACAACTACAAAAAACTGAATATTCTTGTGCGATGAGAGCCACCATTCCGGAGAATGAGAGCCATATATTCCGGTATCTCTACACAGTACTACTTTATATGCCGGACTACAAAAATGAGCCCGCAGGTATAGAAAAGCTGTTACCGTGGGGCGACTTTATAAAGGAACGCTGCAGTGGATTGATTGATGTTGAAAATCAAACACCTGAACACCATGAACCACTGCCTGTTTAAGGCGAAGGATACCAAGGGGGCAGTGGGCAATACGGTGGATTATTCATCGCTTACCGTTGCTTAACTTACTGACATTGGTTCACGGATAGACACTTTTGGAACCGAAAGTGCCGTAAGAAAACGTGGTGGCAGCAGGAATTCACCATATTTAAATGCGAAGCCACGGCAAATTCCGTTACTGGGCACGTATGCGTGAACAGTAACAGTACTCAATTTTGGGGATTGCCTATAAGCAGGAGAAAACGGTATAATTGAGGAAGGCAGTTGGGTATAAGGGGTACAAGTGGTGGAGATGAAAAATATTGTGAAGACGGAAAGAGGGGCTGTTGCATGCTTGTGAGTTAGTGATTTATGGGTATCATGATAAAACAAAAACAATAATTGGAGAACCTCATTGGAATTTTGGAAAATATTGTTAGATGATATAAAAGAACCGGTTTCGTACCTTCCCATGGGAGTCGGAGCGGCGATTATGATGCTTTTGTTATTGCGGCTGGTTGCCGGGGAGAAGGCATGGAAGCGACCGCAGGTGTATTATTATTTTTTATTGGGTGTATATGAAACGGTTGTGTGGATTCAGGCGTTTTTTTCGCGGGAGTCGGGTTCCAGAACGGGGATTGACTGGCAGCTGTTTGAGACATGGGGCAGAACCTGGCAGTCCAGGGCATATATGGTTGAGAATGTGATTATGTTTCTTCCGCTTGGAGTTTTGCTGCCGTTGGCAGAAAGGCGGTGTGCCAAATGGTGGAAGATGCTTTTGATCAGTATGCTGTTGTCGATGATGATCGAGGGGATGCAGCTTGTGACAGAAAGAGGATATTGCCAGCTGGACGATGTAGTTATGAATACATTGGGCGGTTGTCTGGGATATGGGGTGATGCGGATAATCGATGCGGTGCATCGCCGTTTGCATCATTCATAGAAGGCTGCGGTATTTGTTTCAAGGTTATGGCAAATCCATATCATAGGGGAAGGCAATACGAGAACAACGGCAGTGTTCTTCATTAAATATTTAAGGACACTTGGGTTTTCTGCAACTAATGATATTTTTACGGAAAATGCGTGGTATTTCCGAAATGCACTTGTTCGTGCAAACTATACGAACCTGCAAAAAGGCATGAGGTGTTTGGAAGAAGTGCAGTTATGGAGCTTCTTGAGCTGAAAGGTTCAGGTGCTTCAAAACTTCTTTCCAATTTGGTAAAGGCAGACATTATTGAATCAGTATCCGGTCATGGAAAAGGAAAATATAAATTCAAGAAGTAGTTTAGGTATTGTAGAATTTCCACTCATCGAGTGGAAATTTTGCTTAATTATGATAGAGATATTTTCCAGAAATCCGGATTTTATTATATTGGAAGATGATGCAGTTCTCACACCGCTTCCGATAGACGATGAAATCTCCAGCTTGTCGGCAATCCTTCTAAACGAAGCGTATTATGAATTGCTAAAAACCGGACAAATGATGGTTGATGGCATTCCGGTATTAAGTCCGACTTGCCTGATACCATTTAAGGCGAAAGCGTGGCTGGATTTAAAAGAACGCAAGTTGAATGGAGAGCAGGTTGACAGCAAAAATATAAAGAAACATAAAAACGATGTGTTCCGATTAGCACTGTTAATCACAGCCAATGGGCTACACCCTCAGCGCAAGAAGTATTGAGAATTTGCTGGCAGTCGGCTATAATGAGATCGAGAACATATGCGTGCAGAGGGGCAATGAATAGTCATCGACTGTGTGCATAAATATGATTAATTTTGGGGGTTTTATGGGGGCTGAAAGCAAAACGAGGATGACAGAGGGAAGTATCTCTAAGAAGATTATTTTATTTGCCATACCATTGTTTCTGGGAAATCTGTTTCAGCAGCTGTATAATACAGCGGATTCCCTGATTGTAGGTAATTATCTTGGCAGCAATGCGCTGGCAGCAGTCAGTTCGTCGGGAAACCTGATTTTTCTGATGGTAGGTTTTATTAACGGTATTGCCATGGGAGCCGGTGTGGTAATTGCCAGGTACTATGGGGCGAAAAACAAGGATTATCTCCAGCGGGCGATTCATACAACCACAGCCTTCGGTCTGGTGGCCGGAATCACACTGACGGCTGCGGGAATGTATCTGGCACCGAAGATTCTGGTACTGATGGGAACACCGGCAGATGTACTCCCGGAATCGATTGTATATTTTCAAACCTATTTTGCAGGTTCTCTGGGTGTAGTCATGTACAATATTTTCGTGGGAATCCTGCAGTCGGTGGGGGACGGCCGCCATCCGCTGATCTATCTGATTATTTCCTCCTGTGTGAATGTGGTGCTGGATATCTTTTTTATCGCAGGACTTGGCATGGGAGTGGGATCGGCAGCCCTGGCAACGGCTATATCCCAGTTTGTCAGCGCGATTCTCTGTATGGTGCATCTGATGCGGGTGAAGGAAGATTACCGGCTGGAGCTTAGGAAGATTCGTTTTGACAGACATATGCTGAGGCAGATTATTCAGAATGGTGTACCTTCCGGTTTCCAGAACTCAGTCATTGCCATAGCCAACGTGTTTGTACAGTCCAACATCAATGCATTCGGTAAAATGGCCATGGCAGGCTGCGGAGCTTATTCTAAGGTAGAAGGTTTTGCCTTCCTGCCGGTGACCTGCTTTACTATGGCGATAACTACCTTTGTGGGACAGAATCTTGGGGCAAAGCAGTATGACAGAGCAAAGAAAGGTGCGAAGTTCGGTATCCTCTGCTCCATCTCCATTGCAGAACTGATTGGTATCACCATATATACGGCGGCGCCGGTGCTGATTGCAGCATTCAACCGTGATCCGGATGTGATACATTATGGGGTGATGCAGGCCAGAACCATTGCGTTGTTTTATTGTTTATTGGCATTTACTCACTGTATCGCGGCTGTACTCCGGGGTTCCGGCAATGCTGCCGTGCCCATGATCGTTCTGCTCTGTGTATGGTGTCTGTTCCGTGTCAGCTACATCACACTGGCAGTGCGTCTGATTCCGGATATCCGGGTCATATTCTGGGCATACCCACTGACCTGGAGCATCAGCTCCGTGATTTTCCTGTTTTTGTTTTTAAGGGGAAATTGGGTGCATGGATTTGAGAAGAGGCCGAAGAAGGGATAGGTTTTTATTATATCATATGTGAAATGGTTGTTTTGAGTGGTGGACAGCTGCTTACCGGAAATGATGCAGCTGTCAAAAAAATTTCTCGCAGAATCAAGTACAAAAGGATTTCGAGACCACATGAAAGTGACAGGGAGGTAACCAGATTAATGAATTATGCAGAATGTTTAGAACTGGCAAGAGGAAAAATGGGAAATTACTGCAAGGCCTGTCCGGAATGCAACGGAAGAGCCTGCAAGAATCAGATGCCAGGTCCGGGAGCCAAAGGAATCGGAGATACGGCGATTCGGAATTATGACAAATGGAAGGAAATCCGTGTCCAGATGGATACACTGGTGGAGAAACGTCCCATCGATACCTCTCTTTCGTTGTTTGGAAAGAATTTTCAGTATCCGTTTTTTGCGGGTCCGGTGGGAGCCGTGAATATGCATTACGGCGATTCACTGAATGATGTTTCTTACAATGATATATTAGTTTCTTCCTGTGCAGAGTTTGGAATTGCTGCTTTTACAGGAGACGGAATGGACAGCAATGTGATGGTGGCTGCCACGGAAGCCATCAAAAAGGCAGGGGGACTGGGAATTCCAACGGTGAAGCCATGGAATGTGGAAATGGTTCGTGAAAAGATGGCGCTTGTCAAGGATGCAGGTGCTTTCGCGGCTGCCATGGATATCGATGCGGCTGGCCTTCCGTTTTTGAAAAATTTCAACCCGCCGGCCGGAAGTAAATCAGTGGAGGAGCTTCGTGAGATCGTGGAGGCAGCAGGAGTCCCTTTTATTGTAAAGGGTATTATGACGGTAAAAGGCGCTTTGAAGGCTAAAGAGGCCGGTGCGGCAGCCATCGTGGTATCTAACCATGGAGGAAGAGTCCTGGACCAGTGTCCGGCAACGGCAGAGGTTCTGGAAGAGATAGCAACGGCAGTGGACGGTTCCATGAAAATCTTCGTGGATGGCGGAATCCGTTCCGGCACCGATGTATTTAAAGCATTGGCACTGGGGGCAGATGCGGTTATCATAGCCAGACCTTTCGTCACAGCTGTCTATGGCGGAGGCCGAGAAGGGGTCGAAGCTTATATCCAGAAGATTGGAAGTGAGCTTGCAGATACCATGGCTATGTGCGGCGTATCTTCCCTTGCTGAAATTACCCGTGACTGCGTGAGAGTGTAAAAAAGTAAACTATCAAATATAGCAAAAATTAGTAGAAAGGGTGAGTGATATGCGTTTTAATCGTGTATTTGTAATCGTACTGGATTCCCTTGGCATCGGGCCCATGGCGGATTCAGCCAGATTTGATGATGCCGGTGCGGATACGCTGGGGCACATCTCAGAAACAGTGGAGCATCTGGATATTCCGAATCTGCAGAGATTGGGGCTTGCCAATCTCAAGCCCCTTAAGCAGGTTAAGCCGGCAGAACATCCGGAAGGATATTTCATGGCGATGAATGAGGCGAGCAATGGTAAGGATACCATGACCGGTCATTGGGAGATGATGGGCATTCGGACAGATAAGCCATTTATCACATTTACAGAGCATGGCTTTCCAAAGGAACTGATTGACGAACTGGAAAAGCGCTGCGGCAGAAAGATAATCGGCAATAAGGCAGCCAGCGGAACGGAGATTCTGGAGGAACTGGGCGAGCAGGAAGTCAATGAAGGAAAGCTGATTGTCTATACATCAGCGGATTCTGTGCTTCAGATCTGTGGCAATGAGGAAACCATGGGACTTGAGACCTTGTATCATTACTGTGAGATTGCCAGAGAACTGACTATGCGGGATGAGTGGAGAGTTGGCCGTGTTATCGCAAGACCCTATGTGGGCAAAAAGCGCGGCGAATTTAAGCGGACAAGCAACCGCCATGATTATGCTTTGAAACCCACCGGACCGACGGCGCTGAATGCACTGAAGGATGCCGGATATGATGTGATTTCCGTTGGAAAGATTAACGATATCTTTGTGGGAGAAGGGATAACAGAAAGCAATCATTCCGACAGCAGTGTACATGGCATGCAGCAGACCATCGATATCGCAAAGCGGGATTTCAAGGGACTTTGCTTTACCAATCTGGTAGATTTTGATGCGTTATGGGGACATCGCAGAAATCCAGTGGGATACGGGGAAGAGATCGAAAAATTTGATAAAAAGCTGGGAGAGCTTCTGCCGCTGCTCCGTGAGGACGATCTGCTGATTCTGACGGCGGATCATGGAAATGATCCGACCTACAAGGGAACGGATCATACGAGAGAGCAGGTCCCGTTTATTGCGTATTCACCATCGGATACGGAAAGTGGGAAGCTTGATACCAGTGACACCTTTGCCGTTATCGGCGCGACCATTGCGGATAATTTCGGTGTCAGAATGCCGGAGGGGACCATCGGAACTTCTATTCTGGATCAGATAAAATAAATGACATTGGACTTGAAGTTAAAAACAGAAAGGCGGCGATTATATGGTTGATTATACAGAAGGAACGGGAAAACAGTACCACACAGGAATCGGCCCGGAGGATATCGGCGGATATGTCATCATGCCGGGGGACCCCAAGCGATGCAAGAAGATAGCAGAACATTTTGAGAATCCGGTGTTAGTTGCGGATAATCGTGAATATACCACATATACGGGAACCATCGATGGGGTAAAAGTCAGTGTGACGTCAACCGGCATCGGTGGTCCGTCAGCGGCTATCGCTATCGAGGAGTTATCCAAGTGCGGAGCCCATACTTTTCTGCGTGTGGGCACCTGTGGCGGTATGCAGGAGGATGTACTGGGCGGAGATATCGTAGTTGCAAGCGGAGCTATCCGCATGGAAGGAACCAGCAGAGAGTACGCTCCCATTGAGTACCCGGCTGTTCCCCATGTGGATGTTATGAATGCCATGATCCGTGCAGCGAAGAATCTGAAGTTCCGCTGTCATGCGGGCGTTGTACAGTCGAAGGATTCCTTCTTTGGACAGCATGAGCCGGAGGTGATGCCGGTCAGCTACGAGCTTGAAAATAAGTGGCAGGCGTGGCTTCGGATGGGATGCCTGGCATCGGAGATGGAGTCAGCAGCACTGTTTATCGCAGGCAGCTTCCTTCGGGTGCGTGTAGGTGCCTGCTTCTTGGTTTTGGCTAATCAGGAGCGGGCGAAAAAAGGCCTGTCCAATGAACAGGCCCATGATACAGAGGCAGCAATCCGGACAGCGGTGGAAGCCATCCGTATCTTGATTCAGGAGGATGCGAAGAATGAATAATGAGAGGATAGAAACACTCACCGAGGAGGCATTCGCAGCACGGAAAATGGCCTATACACCCTATTCTCATTTTCAGGTGGGGGCGGCTCTGCTGACTGAAAAAGGCGGGATTTACCGTGGCTGCAATATTGAAAATGCGGCGTATACACCGACAAACTGCGCGGAACGCACTGCCTTTTTTAAGGCAGTCAGTGAGGGTGAACGCAGCTTCACAGCGATTGCAGTTGTGGGAGGCCCGGAAGGAGCTTCGGAATTTGACTGGTGTGCGCCCTGTGGCGTGTGTCGTCAGGTGATGAAGGAATTCTGCCATGAGGATGCGTTTCAGATCATTCTGGCACGTTCCGTGAAGGAATATAAGGTCTATACACTGGCGGAGCTTCTACCGATGGGATTCGGACCGGATAATTTGCAGTAGGAACGCCGATTGCCTCATAAAGCTGGTATGCAGGTGTCAAAGACCCGCGCACTGTAATCTTACAGTTTCATTAATATAACTTAATATATTGGAACACCTTTTGACATTGCAAAAAAAACAGGGTACACTGTATGACAGGCGGGGATGGATTCACCATTTCCGCCTGTATTCAGAAGAAAAAGCGGACGCAGGTCCGATGAAAAATAGAAAAAGTGTGGGGAGTTTGGACGGATGGCTCAGAAAGAGTGGAAACGGGAAGAAATGAAACAGAATCAGGGAAGAACAGAGCAGAACCAGAGAAAAAAGGTTCAGAAAAAGAAAGGGTATAGGGCAGTGCTGGCGGCTTCGATGTTTTTGATTGCTGCTTCGGCAGCCCTGTCAGCGTGCAAAAAATCACCGGCGGCTGAGACAACAGCGCAGACACCGGCGGCAGAGGAAACGGAGGGCGCGGTCAGCACGGCGCTCGGAGCGGCGGATCGGGTGCTGGAGGAGAATGGCATGCTGTACCTCAAATACCGCACGGAGATCCGTTCCCTTTCGAAGGAGACAGGCGAGATGAAGACGCTCTGCCAGTTTGACACAGGAGATGAAAACAGCACCTTCTGGGTCTACGGAGGCGGGCTGTATTTTGACCGGATACAGGCGGAGAGTGGCAGCACACAGGGCACGGAGCTTTATGGGCTGTACCGGCTGGATTTGGAGAGCGGTGTGGAAGAGCATTTAGCGGATCTGACGGATCAGCCGTCGGTGCTCTATGCGTCAAAGAACCGCCTGTATGTCAAGGGTTACAACATGAATGTCATTTATACGCTCGATGAGAATGGCAAAACAGCGGGAGAGCTGTCACCGTCAGACACGATCTACGGGGAGATTCCGGCAGGCTGCAGCGAGCTGTTTAATGGGATTCTTCCATATTATACGGAACAGTTTGGGTATATGCCGGTGCAGAATGAAACCTGCCTGGTGATTGCGGATGCGGACGGCAGCCATCCGAGGGAGATTTCGGATATTACGAATACATCGTCGGTGCTGTTTGCGAAGGACGCATTCTTTGCCCTACTTCGGGATGGCAATGGAAATACGCAGTGTTACCGCTATGAGGTCTCCGACCCGGACAAACGGACGCTTTTATATGAGACGGCGGAAAATATCAGCCTGGTGCAGTATCAGGACGGATATTTGTATCTGATGGAAAATCAGGCATCCCAGACCAGCACGGGAGAGTTTTTGTTTAAGCGGATTGCGGCGGATGCGGATGCAGATGCAGCGGCAAATGCCGCCGAGGCGCAGAATGCGCTTTTTACGGTCGAGGAAGAGCCGGGCATGACGAATGATTTTTCTATGTATGGTAATTTTTATGTGACGGGAAATCAGGCATACTGCCAGCAGTTTAAGGATTACGGCGTTTATCTGGGCGAAAAAACGCTGGATGATGCGGCAGGCGGGGAAGCGACGCTGTTAGAGCCAGTTCTGTTCCAGTCTCCGATCCGGGAGCTGGGGCATGTCGAGGCGCAGTCGGAGACGTTAAAGAGTGCGGATGGAAGCCGGGAGCTGGGAAGTGTGTACGCAGAGCGGCTGGTATTTGACGGCGAGGGCGATGCGGTCGAGGCGATGAACCAGACGATGCAGGAGCTGCAGGCATCGGTTCTGTCGGCGGCGCGGACGGATTCCATGAATCTGGACACGGAGATGAGCATCGATACGGCGGAATCGGACGGATCGGAGGAAGAGACACTTCCGCAGGAGGCGGATGCAGCGCAGCCGGTCTATTCGATGGCGCTTACGATCGACGGAGATGACGCGATTACGTATCTGGATGATCATTATGTCTGCGTCCGTGCGGATGGATACGAATATACGGGCGGCGCACACGGAACGCCGTTCCGTCAGTATTTTGTCTTTGACCGGGAAACGGGGGCACGCCTGTCTTTAAGCGATGTGGTTGAGAATCCGGTGGAGGAGCTGCAGGCGAAGGTTGGTGCGGCATTCCGGGAGCTGGCGGAAAAGACAAATTTTGCCTTTGAATCACCGGAGGATCTGGAACATACGGTGGCAGACGGTATCAGCTACGAATCGCCGTTTTATCTGAGCGAGACGGGCGTGGTTTTCTATTATGCGCCGTATGAGATTGCATCGTATGCGGAAGGATTCCCGGAGGTAACAATTCCGTACAGCGAGTTGGAAATGCGGATTGAACTTAGCAAGTAGGAATTTTCTGAACTGAAAATTCCGTACGAAGTATTGAAGGCAGCAGATTTTGCCGATTTGGAATGCGAAGCATCGGCAAAATCCAGTTGCAGTTTGCACAAAGTGTGAACTGCAACAAATGCGGATTGCGCTTAAGTAGAGATCTTGAAGTTGAGAAAAAAATCGCTTATAATACTCCATAGAAAAATAGTGTCGAACGAATTTGAAAGAATGGCACAGGATGAGGAGGAAGCAGCATGAAGACAGTTGTTAAGGAAAATGCGAACGGCGGCAAAGGACAGGTAGTTGTAAAATACATTCTGGATGACAATGAGTTAAATGCAAAATGTAAGATGTTTGCCGAGGTAACGATCGCACCGGGATGTTCCCTGGGCTATCATGAGCACCACGGTGAGAGCGAGACGTATTATATCATCAAGGGACAGGGCGAGTACGATGACAATGGAACGAAACGTCCGGTTACCGTCGGCGATAAGACCTTCACGCCGGATGGCTGTGGTCATGGCATTGCCAATACCGGAGATGAAGATCTGGTCTTTATGGCATTGATCCAGCTGGATTAAGAGTGAAGAACAAAACAGAAAAAGGTAACGGTTCACAGTAACCAAAAAAGGCGCTGGCACGGGAAGTGGTTCGATGTGTCGGCGCTTTTTGCCATATATGTCCGGAAAAATGCCTATATGTTTAAGCGGAAAAAATTGGAAATCAAAAAAATAGTGGATCAAAGAAAGAAAAAGGAGGTGTGCCTGCGTGAAACTATTTCATCTTTCTGATCTGCATATCGGGAAAATGTTAAATGGCTATAGCCTGCGCGAGAGCCAGAAGAATGCGTTTTTGCAGATACTTAAATATGCGGAGGAAGAGAAGCCGGATGCGATTCTGATATGCGGGGATATTTATGATAAATCGGTCCCGGCGGGGGAAGCGTATACGCTTTTTGACTGGTTTCTGACCGAGCTATCCGGGCGCTGTCCGGGGACGGAGATCCTGATCATTGCGGGAAATCACGATTCACCGGAGCGGCTGGCGTATGGCGCATCGTTTCTGGCACGCCACCGGATCCATATCGCGGCGCTGCCGCCGGCAGATCGGACGGAGTATTTAAAGCAGGTCACACTTACAGATGAGTGGGGACCGGTTCATTTTTATCTGGTACCGTTTATCCGTCCGGGTCATGTGCGCCATTTGTTTGACACCAATGGTTATACCGATGCATTCCAGAAACTCCTGGCGCGGGAGACGATCCGGAAGCAGGAGCGCAATGTGGTTCTGGCGCACCAGTTTTTTGTCTGGAACGGTCAGAATCCGGAAACCTGCGATTCGGAGACGACGGTGCTGACCTCCGGAGGATTGGATGCGATCGATGCGTCGGTGCTGGAACCGTTTGAATATGCGGCGTTAGGGCATATCCACGGGGCACAGAAGGTAGGGCAGGAGCGGTTTCGCTATTGTGGGACGCCGTACAAATATTCGATCAGTGAAGAACACCATCAGAAGGGGATCACGGTGGTGGAACTGGGAGAAAAAGGAAGTGAGCCGCAGATCCGCCGTCTGCCGATTCTTTGCCATCCCGATGTAAAGCGCGTGCGGGGGACACTGGAAGAACTCAAGCTGCTTTCAGATACGATGGAAAAGATGCCGGATGGAAGCGGACGCGCGGACGCGTATGTGAGCGTGGTCCTGACGGACGAAAAAGAAATGTACGATTTCCGGGAACGCCTGGAGGAGTTATTTGCGCATATTTTGGAGATCCGGGTGGACAATGAGAGGACGCGGAAACGACTGGAGGAAGAACCGGAGGAAACAGGGGCGGTGACGCCGTTTCAGGCATTTGCCTCTTTTTATGAGGCGGTGCGCCACTGCCCGATGACAGAGGAACAGGAGACGATTCTGGCGCGCATGGTGGAAGAGGCAGAGGAGGAGGAACGCGTATGAAACCGAAGCTGCTTACAATGTCGGCGTTTGGCTCTTATGGGGGCGTGACGCAGATTGATTTCGAACGGGCGGGGACGGGATTGTTCCTGATCACGGGCGATACGGGGGCAGGCAAAACGACGATCTTTGACGCGATCTCGTTTGCGCTCTACGGGGCGGCGAGCGGCGCCGGGAGAGAGGGCGCGATGCTTCGCAGCCAGTATGCACCGGAGGACGCGGAGACCTGGGTGGAACTGACGTTTGAGGATAAGGGGCAGGATTATACGATCCGCCGCAGTCCGGCATACACGCGCCTCAGCAAGCGGAAAAATAAGGACGGCGCATACACGGCGACGAGTGTGGCGCCGAAAGCGTCTCTGCTTTTGCCGGATGGAAGTGAGATGTCCGGCCGGATCCGTGAGATCGATGAGAAGATCCGGGCGATCGTGGGCGTGGACCGCGATCAGTTTTCGCAGATCGCGATGATCGCGCAGGGCGAATACATCCGTCTGCTCCATGCATCCTCCAAAGAAAGAAAAGAGATATTTTCGCGCATTTTCCATACCGGGATCTACGGTAGAATCCAGCAGAAGCTGCGGGAGGCAGATCGGACGCTGTATGGAAAGCTGGAGGATAACAAGACCCGGTGCGAGGAAGTCATCCGGCAGGTGACGGTTCCCAGGACGGAGGAGGCGGTAGCTCCGGAGTGGGAAGAAAGATGGCAGTCTTTGAAAGAGCGGTACCGGACAAATGGAGCGGAACTGCTTGCATTTCTGCATCAGTTGTCGGAGGAAAGCCGGAGGCTCGAGGAAGAGACGGGGAGACTGGAAGAGAATGCAATCCAGAAGCTTGCCGCCGGACAGAACCATCTGGAGCTTGTGAAAAAGGAAAAACGGGTACTGGAAGAAAAGAGCCGTTTGGAAGCATTTGGACGGGAGATGGAGGCTAGGCGCCGGGAAGCTGCCGCAGCCTATGAGAGCCGGAAACCGGAGCTGGAGGATCAGATCCGGCGGATGCAGGATGCGCTTCCGCTCTATGCGGAGCAGGAGAAAAAACGGCAGGCATATGAAACTTTGGAACATCAGCGGACGGCTCTGACCCGAAACCTGAAAAAAATGCAGAATCAGCTGGAAACGTGCCGTACACAGGAAGAAATACTTCGAAACCAGGAGCGGGAGGCGGTAGAGGCGCGCGCTGCCCTGGCAGAATGCCGGGGACGGCGGGAGCAGATGGAACGGCGCCAGGCGGTTTTGCAGGAGTTAGGGAAATGCTGTGAAGCGGAGCAGACATGGAGGAAGTCACTGGAAAAACGCCAGGAAAAATTTCAGGCAGCCGCGCGGGCGTACCAGCAGTCAGATCAGTTGTATCAGGACGCGTCCTGCCGCTTTCTGGCGATGCAGGCGGGACTTCTGGCGGCAGAGCTGCAGGAAGGAAAACCGTGCCCGGTCTGCGGCTCGCTGGAACACCCGGCGCCCTGCCGTCTGGAGACAGAGCCGATCCGGGAGGAACAGGTGGAAGCGCTGCGTGCCGGGCGGGATGATGCCGATCAGAAGCAGAGGACAGCCGCTGAGGCGTGCCAGGAGGCGCAGATCTCGCTGGAACATGAGAGCAGACGGCGGATAGAGATCCAGGGAAAACTGTACGGCCAAAATCAGGACAGCCCGGCAGCCCAGCCGGATGTGGATGCTCTGGATAAGGAGCTACGGCAGATGGCACAGGAAATCCGGCGATGCAGGCAGGCGGAAACCACTTATACTGACCGGATTGCCATGGAAGAAACGATCCGGCAGAAACGGGAGGCGAACGGAGCCGGACAGAAGAAGCTGGAAGCTGCGCTGGAGCTTAAAAGAAGTGAGGTGCAGCAGGCGGCGATCGAGAGCCAGATGAGACGTAATGAGCTGGAGGAACTCTCGAAGCGGCTGGAGTGGAAAGACAGCCGGACACTCCGGGGGGAGCTTGAGAAGCGCAGCCGGGAGCTGGAAGCACTTGCAGAGGCGGTGACAGCGGCTGATAAGAAAGTACAGGAGTGCCGGGAAAAATGCCGGGAGCTGGAGGGAAGTTTATCTTCGCTCCGGGAACATATGGAAGCAGATTCGGAAACAGATCCGGAAGAAAAAATCCAGCAGGAGATCCGGCACTGGGAAGAGGAAAAAACGCGCTGGTCGCGGCTTCATCGGGAACATATGTCGGTGCGGACGCGCAACGAGGATGCATATGCGGCACTTCGGGTGTATCTGCAGGAACGGGAGCAGCTTGACCGGGAAAAACAGCAGATCAGCGAGCTTTACCAGACGGCGGACGGAAAACTGAGCGGCGCGGCGCGGATCGATTTCCAGACGTATGTACAGCGCCAGTATTTCCGCCAGATGATACAGGCAGCTAACCGCCGCCTGCGCCGGATGACGAAAGGAACCTTTGAACTTCAATGCCGCGGTCTGGCCGATCTGGGAAAACAGGGAGAAGTGGGACTTGACCTGGATGTCTACAGCTTTGTGACTGACCGGGTCCGGGACGTCAAAACGCTGTCCGGTGGAGAATCCTTTCTGGCGGCGCTTGCGATGGCGCTCGGCATGGCGGATGTTATCCAGAATGCGGCAGGCAGCGTGAAGGTGGATGCGATGTTCATTGATGAGGGATTTGGTTCCCTGGATGAGGAATCACGAACACGGGCGGTTCAGGTGCTGCAGGAGCTGTCCGGAGGAAGACGCCTGATCGGCATCATTTCCCACGTGACGGAGCTGAAAGAGGAGATGGGACACAAGCTGGTGGTAAAAAAAGGAAATGGTGGAAGCCAGGTGCATTGGGAGATAGAAGATTAGTATGACGGCGCAGAGCTGTTGTGTGACGAAAGAAAAGAGGCTATTTACATATGACAATCGTAATTCCAGGGATGGTGACGATATCGCTCTTATCTCTGTTTTACTGCAGTATGCTGCCGGAGACGGGGCGGAAGGCGAGAATGCAGGCATTTGAGCGGCAATACATCGCTCACCGGGGATTTCATGACAACCGGAGCGAATGTCCGGAAAATTCGCTCCCGGCGTTTGAGCGCGCGATCCAGATGGGATATGGGATCGAGCTGGATGTACAGCTGACAAAAGACGGGGTTCCGGTCGTATTTCACGACTGGGATCTGAAGCGGGCGGCGGGCGTTGACCGGAAGATACGCGACTGTACCTTTGAAGAGCTGCAAAGCTATCGTTTGTTTGGTTCATCCCAGACGATACCAGCCTTTGAGACAGTGCTTGAGCTGGCGGATGGACGCACACCGCTTATCATCGAGCTGAAAGCGGAGATTGTCCACCGGGAGCTGTGCGAGAAATGCGCGGTGCTTTTAGACCGTTATCCGGGTGAGTACTGCATCGAATCGTTCAGTCCGCTGGCACTCGGCTGGTTTAAGCGCCATCGTCCAAATGTTTTGCGCGGACAGCTTGCGACCAATTACCGTGGCGAGGGCTTGAAAACGCCGGTCATTGTGCGGGAGATGCTTACATACTGTATGCTGAACGGATTTTGCAGACCGGATTTCATTGCGTACAACTGCCAGTTCAGCAACACGCTTCCGGTGGAAATGCTGCGCTATTTCTACAAATGTAAGATGGCGGCGTGGACGATTAAAAACCAGGGCGAATTAAACAGGCACCGGAAACAGTTTGATGTTTTTATTTTTGACAGTTTCGAGCCGGATCAATTCGTAAATTTCAACAAAAAACATCCTAAAAGATAGTGAGAAAGTCCTAAATTATGCTGGAAAAGTTGATTTTCTATGAAAATCTGCTATAATGGCTAAGACAATTTAATAATGAGAGATTATTACGAAATCGAGAGGACAAAGATATGAAAAAGAAACAGCTTCTTTCAGGCGTAATGGCACTTTTGTTATCTGCTTCACTCTGTGCATGCGGAGGCAGCAAGACAGCAGAAGGCACCTCAGAAGCAGCTGGCGAGTCCAGCGAAGCAGAGACCAGTAATACTCTTTCAGAAGGAACACCAGTACCAGGCGGCAGCGTTGTGTATGGCATGACGCAGGACCTGGCTAGTCTTGACCCCCATGTAGATACGGACGCAGGAACTAGAGACGTGGTTTTCAATTTGTACGAAGGGCTTGTAAAGCCTACTTCCGATGGCGGATTTATTCCGGCTGTTGCCAGCGATTACATCATTTCCGATGATGCAAAGACTTACACTTTCACATTGAGAGATGGCATCACATTCCATGACGGCACACCGGTTACCATCGAAGATGTCAAATATTCCATCGATCGTTATGCGGAGATTCAGGGCGAATCCTCCGCTTTTTCTTCGCTTGTAGATAGTGTAGAGGTGCAGGATGACAAGACACTGGTTGTAAACCTGAAAGAAAGTTATTCAGAGTTTCTTCCGATGATGACGATTGCCATCATTCCGCAGTCCAACGAGGACCCGGCAGGCAATCCGATCGGTACCGGCCCATTCAAATATGTTTCCTACACACCGGGACAGAACCTGGAGCTGGAAAAATATGACGGCTACTGGCAGGAGGGCGTTCCGAGCCTGGACAGCGTGGAATTTAAATTTATTGCCGATGTGGACACCGCATTTGTAGAGCTGCAGGCAGGCACCATCGACATTCTGAAATATTTAACCTCCGCACAGGCGGAGACACTGGGCGATGATTACAACATCGTACAGGGAAGCATGAACCTCGTCCATGCGATGTACTTAAACAGCGCTTACGAGCCGCTTTCCAAGACAGAGGTGCGTCAGGCACTCTGCTATGCGGTAGACCGCGATGCGATCAACAACTTTATTTTCGGCGGAAAGAGCCATATCATCGGCTCCCATATGATTCCGGCAATGTCGAAATACTATGAGCCGGAAGCAGAGACCGTATACAGCTACGATCCAGAGAAGGCAAAAGAGCTTCTGGCAGATGCCGGATACGCAGATGGTTTTGATCTGGAAATCACCGTTCCGAGCTCATACAGCCAGCACGTAGACAGCGCGCAGATCATCGCGGATGAGCTGTCCCAGGTCGGCATCAACGTGACCTTAAATCAGGTTGAGTGGAGCACCTGGCTGCAGGATGTATACAAGGGAGGCAACTTCCAGGCGACCGTCATCGGTTTTGACGGAACGCTGGCACCGAGCGACTGGCTCAAGAAATATGTGACAGACGATGCGAAGAACTTCATGCATTACTCCAACACTGAGTACGACGATGTATTTAATACAGCATACACAACCGTTGATGACGATGTAAAAGTAGAAAACTACAAGAAGGCGCAGATGATCCTGGCAGAGGATGCGGCAGCCGTTTACATCGAAGATCCGGCGAACCTCGTAGCAGTCAGCAAGAAGTTTGGCGGCTACACCTTCTACCCGACGGCAGCAGAGGATATGTCCCTGTTATATCAGGTAGAGCAGTAAAATATACAGTTACAATCCAGCAAATTCCTGCTGCTACCACGTTTTCTCACGGCACTTTCGGTTCCAAAAGTGCCTGACCGTGAACAGTAACCAGGAAATAACAACAGAATAAGAAGCGGTAAACGCAGGAGGGAATTATGAAATTCTTTATAAAAAAACTGATAACTCTCATTATCACATTGTTGGTCATATCCTTCCTGACGTTTACCGCTTTTTCTGTGATTCCGGGCGATGCGGCACTTTCCAGGCTGGGAAAGGACGCGACGGAAGAGCAGTTAGAGCGGGCGCGGGATGAGATGGGATTAAATGATCCACTTCTGGAGCGGTATGGAAGATGGGTGACCGATGCGATGCAGGGGGATTTCGGGGAGTCCTACCGGTATGAGGGAACCTCAGTCCGCTCCCTTCTGGCACAGCGGCTTCCGGTCACGGTGATTCTGGCAGTCATTTCCCTGCTCATCATCACGGTGATTTCAGTTCCACTCGGAATCCTGAGTGCCCGGTTTGCCGGGAAATGGGTCGATACGCTGACGAACTGCCTGACGCAGATTCTGATGGCGGTGCCGTCATTCTTTCTCGGCATGATCCTGACCTACGTGTTTGGACTGATTCTTCATATGTTCCAGCCGGGTAAATTTATCGAACCGTCGGAAAATTTCGGAAAGTCTGCACAGTACCTTTTATTTCCGGCGCTCGCGGTGGCGCTGCCGAAGATTGCGATGGTGGTGAAATTCCTGCGAAGCTCGATTCTGACCGAGATGAACCGGGAATACGTGCGGACTGCCTACAGCCGCGGCAATACGGAAACGGCGGTATTGTATGGGCATGTGCTGAAAAATGCGATGATTCCGGTTGTGACGTTCTTTGCAATGGTAATCGCGGAGATCCTTGCCGGCAGCATCGTGGCGGAGCAGGTGTTCAGCGTGCCGGGAATCGGAAGACTTCTGATCAGCTCGATCTCCAACCGCGATTATCCGGTTGTGCAGGCGATCGTGCTGTACATCACATCGGTGGTCGTACTTATCAATTTTGCGGTTGATATGATTTATCAGGTTTTGGATCCGAGAGTCCGGACGGCGGAAGAATAGAGGGAAGACGAATGAAACGAAAGAATTATAATCTGATGATAGGGGGCGCGATCACGCTGTTCTTTCTGGCAGTTGCCCTGATCGGACAGTTCTGGACGCCGTATGGGACGACGACGATGGACTCCATGGCAGTCAATCTGGCGCCGTGTGCAGCACACCCGCTGGGAACAGATAACTTCGGGCGCGATATTTTGAGCCGTGTGATGGCGGGAAGCGGCAGCACCTTTTTTGTGGCGGTCTGCACGGTTCTGATCGGGTGTGTGTTTGGCACGATCGTCGGTGCGCTGACCGGCTATTTCGGCGGCTTTTTCGATAACCTGATCATGCGTTTCAATGATATCCTTTTATCGTTTCCGAGCATTCTTCTGGCGCTTATCTTCATCAGCCTGACGAAGCCGGGAAGCTACAACATCATTCTGGCGCTGGGAATCCTTTTTATCCCGAGTTTTGCCCGGATCGTCCGCAGTGAGGTGATCCGGTGCCGGGAACTGGATTTTGTCAAGAGTGCGCGGATCCTTGGCGCAGGGCATATCCGGATTATTTTCGCCCATATTCTGCCGAATGCGGCGGTCAGCCTTTTGACGGCGGCGGCGATCGGATTTAACAATGCGGTGCTGGCGGAGGCGAGTATGAGTTATCTGGGACTGGGAATCCAGCCGCCAGAGCCGAGTCTCGGGAGAATGCTTTACGAAGCGCAGTCGTACCTGTTCAATGCGCCGTGGTACGCGATCGGACCGGGCGTGACGATCATCCTGATTATTCTGGGATTCAGCATGGTGAGCGAGGGGCTGCGCTCGATGCAGCAGTAAGGAGGCGAAAAGATGGAACCATTGGTTGAGATAAAAAATCTGTCGATCCGTTTTCCAGAAGGAAATTCGACCTTTGAGGCAGTCAAGGGCATCAGCTTTTCGATCGGAAAAGGCGAGATCGTCGGAGTAGTCGGTGAGTCAGGGTCAGGAAAATCCATGAGTGCGCTTGCGCTGATGGGGCTGCTTCCGAAGGACGCCGAGATTGCCTCCGGATCGCTCTGTTTTCAGGGAGAAGATCTGGTGACCATGAAACCGGAAAAGCGGAGACAGCTATGCGGCAGCAAAATGGCGATGGTCTTTCAGGAGCCGATGACCTCCTTAAATCCGGTATTGAAAATCGAACGGCAGGTCGGGGAAAGCCTGCGGATCCATACGAAACTCGGAAATGCGGAGATCCATGAACGGGTGGTGCAGGCACTCTCAGAAGTTGGTCTGCCGGACCCGGAGGGGCTGTGCGGTAAATACCCGCATGAACTTTCCGGCGGCATGCGCCAGCGTGTGATGATCGCGCAGGCGATGATCAATTCCCCGAGTCTTCTGATTGCGGATGAGCCGACGACAGCGTTAGACTGTGTCGTTCAGGCACAGATCCTGGAGCTTCTGCGGAATATCCACCGGACCAAGGGAACGTCGATTCTCTTTATTTCCCATGATCTGAATGTTGTGCGTGCGCTCTGCAGCCGTGTGATCGTGGTTTATAAGGGAGAGATCGTGGAAGAAGGGCAGACGGAAGACGTCCTTTTGCATCCGAAGCATGAATATACGCGCCATCTGGTGGCGTCGATTCCGGAGGGAGAAAAAGGGGAAAGCTCCGGCGGGGAGATCCTGCGCCTGACGGATTTGAATGTATTTTACGATGTGCGTGGCGGTCTGTTCCGCAAAAAAGGAAAAAAACACGTAATTCACGATCTGAACCTGTCGGCAAGAGAGGGAGAGATTGTGGGGATCGTGGGCGAGAGCGGCTGCGGCAAATCGACGCTCAGCAAGACGATCCTGGGACTTCACGACAATTATACGGGTGAGGTGAAGGTGCGTGACGGCGTCCGTCCGCAGATGGTATTTCAGGATCCGGCGGGATCGCTCAACCCGGCGCGGACGATAGGATGGATTCTGGAAGAACCGCTGCGCCTGCGCGGCATCAGGGACCGCGCAGAGCGCAGGCAGCTAGTGAAGGAAATGCTTGAAAATGTCGGACTGGACGAGTCCTTTGCGGCGCGCCATCCGAGAGAGCTTTCTGGCGGTCAGAAACAGCGCATCAGCATCGGCGTGGCACTTCTCATGGATCCGCGCCTGGTGATCGCGGATGAGCCTGTTTCGGCGCTTGATGTGACGGTCCAGTCCCAGATTTTGAACCTGCTTTTGAAGCTGCACGCCGAAAAGCAGATGACCATCCTCTTTATTTCCCACGATCTGAACGTCGTGCGCGGGCTCTGCAGCCGTGTCATGGTCATTTACAAGGGTGTGATTGTGGAAGAAGGTCTGGCAGAAGAGATCTATGAGCATCCGGCGCACCCGTACACGAAACTTCTGCTGGAAGCGGCGATCGGCGGGGATACAATGGAACTGGATGCGGAGGCAGGAAAGCAGAGTGCGGAGCCGGAGAGAGACAGCCGGATGGAAAAACCTGAGCGGGGACAGACGAAAGAGAACCTTTTGGAAAATCAGGAAAAAGATCGGTCCGTCCAGAATGCACCAAAGAAGATAGCGGGCAGTGGGGAGAAGTGTATCTTTTATGAGCGATGTCCGAAGAGAAGAGAGGCGTGTGCCCATGTGCCGCTGTCACCGGAGGCAGTACAACTTTCAAGGACACACTGGGCGCGGTGTATTCAGATAGAAGCATAATTTGATAAGCTGAAATAGAGAAAAACGAAATAGCAGCCGAAAAAAGACAGACGGTTCGGCCTATGCCAGGGAAAGCGGCATGGCTCGAATCGTCTGTCAATGTTTTTTCCTGCGGTGGGAAATCAAAGTGCGCGGCTGCTCACTGGAAGAATCCTGCTGCCCCTGCTGCGCCTCACCGGAAAGCTGCAGCGGCTCCCGGCGGTGCCGGAGTGAATGGTAAAAAAGCCAGATCAGATCCACCAGGGCGATCAGAAACGCACATCCAGCTAATAGATGAAATACCTCATGCGTCAGGGCGGGATGCGGCAGAGCGGATATGATATAAGGAGAAGTCATATTCCGCAGGGAGCTCACCGTCCAGGAGAGACTGTCCGCCATCGTCTGGAGAAGCGATTCATAGGTATCCTCGTTCAGGCGGATCAAACGCCCGTTTAATGAAAGTGCTTTGCGTTCGGGCGGCTCTGGATAGCCGGAAGACGGATCGAGCAGATAGAAATGGCAGGTTCCATTTTCCAGAGAGTAATAATAATATCCGGTCTCTTTCTTTCCATCGTAGGCAGCGCACCCTGTATAATATAAGGAAGGAGCGTTCACCGAGACATAGGGCTGAGCCGGGTTATAAAAATCTTCAAACTTGCACTGGCTGTTTATCGGCCGCGGGGAGTGTGAATGTTCCCCGGCATTCTGCCACAGGAGCAGGATGGACGCGATCAGCACCAGCGCCGGAAACCACATCTGCCGGCGGTAAAAACGGCGGCTTTTGATGGGGGAATGTTTTTGTTTTTCAGTCAAATTTTTCATACGCTCTAGTATAGTCAGTTCTGCGTGGAACGTCAAGAGTTAGTGTATACGACAAAATCCTGCTGCCACTACGTTTTCTTACGGCACGTTCGGTTCCAAAAGTGCTTACCTGTGAACAATTACTCCATTCCTGATCATCTGCGCGTGCTTTTTCAATTATTCTTGCAAACAGGGCGAAAAATTGCTATGATGGGAGTGCTGGCATCGGAAGGAGATTGTGCAGTAGGGGAAAGCTTTCGGTGCATGGCAGTCATTTTTGCATCGGCAATATAGAAGGAGAGGCTAAATGGACGCTTACACGAGTTTTGCGGAAGTATATGATATGTTTATGGATAATATTCCCTATGAGGACTGGTGCGGGTACCTGACTTCTCTTTTAAAGGAATATGGGATCAACGATGGTCTGGTGCTGGATCTGGGATGTGGAACCGGCACGCTGACGGAGCTTCTGGCGAAGGAAGGCTATGATATGATTGGCGTGGATGTCTCGGAGGATATGCTGCAGGAAGCAATCGAAAAACGGGCAGAATCCGGGCTGCCAATTTTGTATTTATTGCAGGATATGCGTGAATTTGAATTGTACGGGACGGTCCGGGCGGTCGTGAGTATCTGCGATTCGCTGAATTATATTCTGGATTATGACGATCTGGCGCACGTATTTTCGCTGGTCAACAATTATCTGGATCCGAAGGGAATGTTCATTTTCGACCTGAACACGGAGGCAAAGTTTCAGGCAATGGGAAGTGAGACGATCGCGGAGGTGCGCGACGAGGGGAGCTTCATCTGGGAAAATGAATATGATGAAGAGGAGAAAATTAACTCCTACGATCTGACGCTCTTTATCCGCGAGGAGGATGACTTATACCGTCGTTATCAGGAGACGCATTTTGAGCGCGCGTGGTCGTTGGACGAGATAAAAAAGGCGCTCACAGAGGCGGGCATGGATTTTGTGGCGGCGTATGACGCATTTACGAAGAACGCGCCGCGAAAAGAGAGCGACCGAATCTATGTGGTTGCGAGAGAACATGGAAAAGAGGTATAAATGATGGAAAAGATAAAAGCAGGTGAAATAACGGGACAGACCGGAGATTATATGCTCCGTGCGACGGCGGCGAATGGTCAGATCCGCGCATTTGCGGCGACTTCCCGCGATCTGGTGGAGAAAGCCAGACAGGCGCACAATACCAGTCCGGTGGCGACCGCAGCGCTGGGACGCCTGATGACGGCAGGAGTCATGATGGGATCGATGATGAAAGCGGACAGTGATCTTTTAACCATCCGGGTCGAGGGCGATGGTCCGATCGGCGGTCTGACGGTGACAGCTGATAAGAACGGCAATGTCAAGGGCTACGCGTTCCACCCGGAGGTAATGCTGCCGCCGAATGCGAAGGGCAAGCTGGATGTGGGCGGTGCGCTGGGAGTCGGCGTCTTGAGCGTAATCCAGGATATCGGTTTGAAAGAGCCGTATGTGGGACAGACGATCCTGGTAACGGGTGAGATTGCGGAAGATCTGACTTATTACTATGCGACTTCCGAGCAGACTCCGTCCTCCGTGGCACTGGGCGTTCTGATGAATAAAGAAAATACGGTGCGCCAGGCAGGCGGATTTATCATCCAGCTTCTTCCGGGAGCAGAGGAGGCGACGATCGCGGCACTTGAAAAGACGATCGGTGAGCTGGAGCCGGTGACGACGATGTTAAATAAGGGAATGACCCCGGAGGACATTCTGGAGCTGATTTTAGGACAATTTGGTCTGGAGATTCTGGATAAGATGCCGATTCAGTTTACCTGCAACTGCACCAAGAGCCGTGTGGAAAAGGCGCTGATCAGCATCGGCGGCAGGGAGCTGCAGGAGATGATCGACGAGGGCAAGAGCATCGAAGTCAACTGCCAGTTCTGCAACAAGCACTATGAATTTAGTGTGGATGAGCTGAAAAAACTGTACGAGAAAGCTAAGAAGTAAAAAGAAATGAGATAATAGATATGGCTGCTGTGCGGAAAGAGGATATTTGGATATGTTCCGCATGGCAGGACAGAAAAAAGGTAACTGTTCACACATGTGTGAGCAGTAACGAAAAAAGGGATACTGCCGAAGCGGTATCCCTTTTTATAATCACTTTACTTAGATCAATATAACGTATTCGCAAAATATATATCAAACATATTTGGAAAACAGGTACACTGGAAAGTTGATGATTAAAGCTTGGTTACGTTAGTAGCCTGCGGTCCCTTAGCACCGTTAACAACTTCGAACTCTACCTGAGCGCCTTCCTCAAGAGACTTGAAGCCTTCCATGTTCAGTCCGGAGTAGTGTACGAATACATCGTTGCCCTGCTCGTCGCAGATAAATCCGTAACCTTTCTGGTTGTTGAACCACTTTACAGTACCTCTGTTCATATGATACCTCCAAAAAAATATAAAAAATAGTGATGGCCGCATGGATTTACGACCTGTTCCAAGAATAGCATAGTTTCATATTGATGTCAAACGTTTTCGCATAAAATTTCTGGAAATTCAGACATTTAAAAATAGTTAAATTTTTGTGGAAAATAAGGGCATTTGTTATTGTACACACATGTGTGCCCAGTAACGGGTATTTTCCAGAAAGCCGCGAAAGAAAGTGGGGTTGTCAAACCAGGATACGGGGGGTAAAATAGGAGGAAAGAAAAGGGGAAAGAGGTAGGAAAATGAATTATATTTACAATGCGTATCATCATTTTTTGACGATCACGAAACATAAATGCGAGGTCATGAAAAACTGCTTTGCAGTAGGGCTGTACCGCCAGGGACTTCTGCACGACCTCTCCAAGTATTCCTGGGAGGAATTTGCGACCGGCGTTAAATATTATCAGGGAAACCGCAGCCCAAATGCAGCGGAAAAAGAAGAAAAGGGCTATTCGGCGGCATGGCTGCACCACAAGGGACGCAACAAACATCATTTCGAATACTGGATCGATTTTGCACCGGACAAGTCCTGGGGGCTTGTCGGCAATAAAATGCCCCTTCGCTACCTGATCGAGATGGTAATGGACCGGATTGCCGCGTCGAAGGTTTATAAGGGAAAAGATTACACGGATGCGTGTGCGTGGGAATACTTTGAAAGAGGCAGAGATTTTGTCGTGATGCACCCGAGGACGAAGTACCAGCTGGAATATCTCCTCACGATGCTGAAAGAGCAGGGCGAGGAGAGAACCTTTGCGTTCATCCGGGCGCTGCTTGCGCGGGAGAGGGCGAAAGAACAGGCAGTCCGGAGAAAACGGATGGGACACGTGATCCGGGAGATAAGAGAGCGTGGACGGGTGCTGTAATTTATAAGGACAATTCTCTCAGATAATTATGTAAGTACAGCACTGCCGTCTCTGGATCTGTGAAAAGCTGTTCTGAATACGGCACAAACAGCTGCTTACTCTTATAGTCTGCTTTCAGGCATTCATGCCACATCGGAGAGCCATCTGCAAGAAGCGGCTGCGGCACAAACAGCCCGGCTGCGCGGGTGTAGCACGTTTTGGAGGTTGCCTTCTTGCGGGCGGAGCGATCCACATACTGACCGACACTTTTGTGGATGGCGCAGTCCTCGTAGATCATATAGTAATAATTCTCATAATCGCTGTAAAATCGTTTCAGTTCCCCGGAATATAATGGAAGGTCGAGCGTCAGGCGGTTTCCTTCCGCTGACAGCTCCAGCTCACCGATAGAAAACTGGAATCCGCTTGTCAGAGAGACGGGGCTTTCATAGTGAAGCAGCAGGTGCTTTTCTGAGTTTCCGTCCGCATAGGGGATATCACGGCTTTCTGAACCTTTGAAAGAAAAATCGCCGGTCAGAAAGTCCGGGTAGGCGAGAATCGGCAGAATCTGCGGCATTCCCTTTAAGTCATCCTCGTTATGGAGAATCAGAAGGTGTTTCAGCAGTTCAGAGTGCGTCTGTAAATATTCACCGTAAACCTCGATGAGCTGACCGCCGTTGTACTTATCTTCGCGGGCAATGCCGAGGAACCGCTCGATGCTTTTTTGTTTCAGATTTTCAAGTCCCAGCAATTTCTTTAATGGGCGTATTTTCTTATAAATATCAAAACTTTCAACTGCTTCAAAATTCCAGTCCTTTTTATAAAAAACACAGCGTTTCGTCAGAAATGGAATGTCAAACCCGTCGCCGTTGAAATGGACGAGGATGCGCTTTGTCCGGAGAAGTGCAAAAAAAGCGTCGAGAACCTCTTCCTCCGCATCCTTCGTCTCGGCAAAATACTGGGTCAGAATCCAGGTGTTTCCGTCGTGCCAGACGCAGCCGATCAGATAGACCGAGGCGTAGTCGCCGGAAAAGCCGGTTGTCTCGATATCGAAAAAGAGCAGATCGGAGATAGCTCCTAACCGTTTGGGCGGATAAGAGGAAGTAAAGGTCAGCGGATTTTGAATGGTGATCATTTGGCAGTATCCTCCTGTGTCGGTTTATAATGTCCGCCCCTGGTCCGCATTGCGTCGGGGATTGGTTTCAGACTGTAACCTATGGCGTTATTATAAATTCATCGGAAGTGAAAAGCAACTGTTTAAAATTACAAAACAATAACACACCCGGTATCGTGAAATATCCGTTCTGGCAGTTGAGTAAAAAGAAAAACAATTTGTAAACCTTCAGTGGTACAAGGTTGGCAATCGTTTGAAATTCCGATATACTAGAAAATGTAGGAAGTGACAGAGGGAAATGTGGTTGTACCAATATGGCAATTCGGGAATTTTTGGCGGAAAGACTGGCAGATTATGGGATCCCGCGCAAATTTGCCTTGCTAAAGGAGTTTTCAAAGACTGAAAGCGGAAAGATTCGTAAAAAAGAACTGTGAAAATTGCTTTTTCTTGTCGAAAAAAGAAAATGATTTATTGTGCAAAATGACAAAAGTGACGTTGACAAAATTGGAAAAGAGTGGTATATTTACATACAGCAATCAAACTATTTAATGTAACGGTTGTGAACGTGACCGGAGAGCTGCTTTCTGTGGGGGAAAAGCGGCTCTCTTTTTATATATGTTTGACTTTTTGTATAGTGACCGCTACAATAAATTAGTAACTGTTCAGTACCTTCACAGTCACGCGCAAAAATCCATTAAAAATTGCCTACGGCAATGGGATTTTTGCCTGCTGGTCCATGTTTTCGTACGGTCAGCGCAGTAAATGCGCAGACCTATTGAACAGTTGCTATGTTTTTAAAAATCATTTATAAGGGAGACAAACCATATGATAAGAGATGGCTTTATCCGGGTTGCCGCGTCAACGCCGGAAGTGAAGGTGGCAGATGTAGAGTACAACCGGGAACAGGTTTGTGAACAGATAGAGGAGGGGCGCAAAAAGGGCGCTTCGATTATGGTATTTCCAGAGCTGGTGCTGACGGGATATACGTGCGGTGAGCTGTTTATCCAGAAATCGCTGCTGGCGAAGGCAAAGGAAGAGCTTAGGAAGCTGATCGCCTTTACAGCTGGCGATTCAATGCTTGTATTTGTAGGACTTCCGTGGGAATACAACAATAAATTGTACAATGTGGCAGCGGCGATCCAGGATGGAAAGCTGCTCGGTCTGGTTCCGAAGAGATGGATTCCAAACTATTCTGAATTTTATGAGGGACGTTATTTCAACCCGGGCTGGGAAAAGACAATCGACGTTTCCTGGGACGGTTATCAGGTGCCAATGGGAATGAAGCTTTTATTTTCCTGTGACAATGTGGAAAATCTCGTCGTGGGGGCGGAGATCTGCGAGGACGTCTGGGTTTTAAATCCGCCGAGTATTGCACACGCGTCGGCGGGGGCAACGGTGATCGTCAACTGTTCTGCCAGCGATGAGGTGACAGGCAAGAGCGAGTACCGCAGAAGTCTGATCAGCGGTCAGTCGGCGCGGCTTCTCTGTGCGTATATTTACGCCAATGCGGGCGAGGGAGAGTCTTCCCAGGATCTCGTTTTTGGCGGCCAGAATATTATCGCTGAGAATGGCAATATCCTGTCGGAGTCAGCGCGATTTGAGAATCAGACGATCTACGCAGATATCGATTTGGAACGTCTGGAATGTGAGCGCCGCCGGATGACGACCTATCAGACCGAAGGCCGTGAGGATTACCGGTTTGTAAGCTTTACGCTGGATCGGAAACCGCTTGCGCTGGAGCGCGCGATCGATCCGACCCCGTTTGTCCCACACGATGCGGGCAGCCGGAACCGCCGCTGCGAGGAGATCCTTTCGATCCAGGCGATGGGATTGAAAAAACGTCTCAAACATACCGGATGCCGCCATGCTGTCGTTGGTATTTCAGGCGGTCTGGATTCAACGCTGGCACTTTTAGTAACCGTGCGCGCCTTTGATCTGCTGGGGATTCCGCGTGAAAATATCCTGTCTGTGACGATGCCGTGCTTTGGTACGACTGACCGGACGTACCAGAATGCCTGCCAGCTCACGAAAAAGCTGGGGGCGACCTTGAAAGAAGTCGATATCCGAGAGGCAGTTACGATCCATTTCCGTGACATTGAACAGGATCCGTCGGTTCATGATGTAACGTATGAAAATTCACAGGCACGCCAGAGAACGCTGGTTCTGATGAACCTTGCCAATAAGATCGGCGGTCTTGTCATCGGTACCGGCGATATGTCGGAGCTGGCGCTTGGCTGGGCGACCTACAACGGCGATCATATGTCGATGTACGGTGTCAACTGCTCGGTTCCGAAGATGCTGGTGCGCCATCTGGTGCGCTATTATGCAGATACCTGTGGCGAGAAAGAGCTTTCTGATATTCTGCTGGATGTACTGGATACGCCGGTCAGCCCGGAGCTTCTGCCGCCGGAGGAGGATGGAAAGATCGCGCAGAAAACGGAGGATTTGGTTGGTCCTTATGAGCTGCATGATTTCTATCTCTACTATATATTAAGATTCGGCTACCGTCCGGGCAAGATTTACCGCCTGGCGCGTCAGGCATTTGACGGTGCTTATGATAAGGAAACGATCCTTAAATGGCTGAAGGTGTTCTACCGCCGTTTCTTCAACCAGCAGTTTAAGCGTTCCTGCCTGCCGGATGGTCCGAAGGTAGGTTCTGCTGCAGTATCGCCGCGCGGCGACCTGCGTATGCCGAGCGATGCGTGCAGCCGCCTGTGGTTGGAGGAGCTGGAAACACTGGATGAGGATTGCGTTTACGGAGTGCCGGAGACGAAAGCGGCAGGAGGCAGCCTATGATCGCGAGCACGGGCAACGCCCGTGTCAGAGCGGTGACGGCGCTTGCAAAGAAAGCAAAAGCAAGACGGGAACAGGGCGTCTTTTTGGTGGAAGGTCCGAAGATGTTCGGGGAACTGCCGGTGGAGAGACGCCGCGAAGTCTATGTGTCGGAAAATTTTCTGCGCCAGCAGGGGGAAAGAGCAGAAAAACTGCTGGCTGGCTGCCGGTATGAGACGGTGACGGATGAGGTCATGCGCCATATGTCGGACACCCAGACACCGCAGGGGATCCTGGCGGTAGCGGAACAGTTTTCCTATCAGCTCCTAGATGTGCTGAAAAATAGCCCGGACGGAAAGGTACCGGAGCTTGTGATTCTGGAGACGCTGCAGGATCCGGGTAATCTGGGAACAATCCTGCGTGCCGGAGAGGGGGCGGGTGTGACAGGCATCATTCTTGACCGTGGTTCAGCTGATATTTACAGCCCGAAGGTCATCCGTTCCACGATGGGCTCGATCTACCGGGTGCCGTTTATTTACACGGACGACCTGCATCAGACGATCGGGGAAGTAAAAAAGCAGGGAATCCGCCTCTATGCGGCGCATTTAAAGGGGAAACATAACTATGAAGAAGAAAATTATACAGGTCCGTCCGGCTTCCTGATCGGAAATGAGGCAAATGGTCTGACCGAGGAGACGGCGGCGCTTGCTGACGCGTGGGTGAGGATTCCGATGGCTGGAAAGGTTGAATCCCTCAATGCAGCGGTGGCGGCTTCGGTGCTGCTGTTTGAGACGGCACGGCAGAGACGGCAGTAAATTGCATTTTTTGAAACAATGTTTTTAAGCCGGATAGTTTGTGCAAATAGAGAGCTGTGAAGAAATAAATTGAACTGCAGATCGATATGTTCCATTAAGAAGTTTGTAATAAAACTGTAAGTTCAAAAACAGAGCTGATCGGTTGATAAATGTCAGAAAATATCGTATACTAGTTTTAAGATATCAGGGTCAAAAGACCTATATGGAAGGAGGGGATGACATGGCAGTATGGTGTGTCTGGCTGGCGGTGTTTGTAGTGTGTATCGGGCTGGAAGCAGCGTCGATGGCGCTGACTTCGATCTGGTTTGCTGGAGGCGCTCTGATTGCGTGTGTCCTGTCGATCGCGGGAGTGAATCTTTACATCCAGATGGCAGTGTTTGTCGTTGTTTCATTCCTTCTTTTGTATTCAACAAGACCATTGGCACTCCGGTATATCAATCAGAAGACGGTGCGGACCAATGTGGACGCGCTGGTGGGTAAAAAAGCGCGGGTAACCGCAGAGATTGATAACGACGAGGCGAGAGGGACGGCGATGGTGTCCGGCCAGGAATGGACGGCACGCTCGGCGGATGGAAGCCGGATTCCGAGGGATACGATGGTACAGATTCAGGCGGTCAGCGGCGTCAAGCTGATTGTCAGCAAATGTAAGGAGGAGTAGGAAATATGGGAGCAGTTATCAGTTTTCTTGTCATTGCGATTGTGGTACTTCTGATTTTGTCATCCTGTATCCGGATTGTGCCGCAGGCACAGGCATTAGTCGTAGAGCGTCTGGGTGCTTATCTGGAGACATGGTCGGTTGGTGTGCATTTCAAGGTGCCGTTCATTGACCGCGTGGCAAAAAGAGTCATTTTAAAAGAGCAGGTTGTAGATTTTGCACCGCAGCCGGTTATCACGAAAGATAACGTTACGATGAAGATTGATACGGTTGTATTTTTCCAGATCACGGATCCGAAGCTGTTTGCTTATGGTGTTGAGAACCCGATCATGGCGATCGAGAACCTGACGGCGACCACCCTTCGAAATATCATCGGTGATCTCGAACTTGACCAGACCTTAACCTCCCGTGAGACGATCAACACGAAGATGCGCGCTGCACTCGATGTGGCGACAGACCCGTGGGGAATCAAGGTAAACCGTGTTGAGTTGAAAAATATCATTCCTCCGGCAGCCATTCAGGATGCGATGGAGAAACAGATGAAGGCAGAGCGTGAGCGCCGTGAGTCCATTCTCCGTGCCGAAGGCGAGAAGAAATCGACGATCCTGGTAGCCGAAGGTAAGAAAGAGTCCGCGATTCTGGAAGCAGAAGCAGAGAAGGAAGCGGCGATCCTGCGTGCAGAAGCAGAGAAGGAAAAGATGATCCGCGAGGCAGAAGGTGAGGCGGAAGCGATCCTCAAAGTTCAGAAAGCGGAAGCAGACGGACTTCGCTTCATCAAGGAAGCAGGCGCGGACAATGCAGTGCTGCAGCTCAAGAGCCTGGAGGCATTTGCCAAAGCAGCGGACGGCAAGGCGACGAAGATCATCATCCCGTCCGAGATCCAGGGCATTGCCGGTCTGGTAAAGGGTCTGACGGAAGTTGGCACGGATGTTCAAAAGGCAGAGTAGCCGGGAGTGAGCGGCTCTAAGTTATAAAAAGAAGGTATAAGAAAAGGCTGATGGTTATGTAAAGCAGGAACCGCAGCCTTTTTCGATTTCTTTTTTGACAAGCCTGCGGACATTCGGTATAATATCCCATAGTGATATGTATACCCATATATGTTGATGAAAGGGTATATGCAAGAAGCTATGTGCTATATGAAGAATGAAGCTGTTGTTTGCGAATATAAGTAAGGAGTGGATGCGTTGAACCTGCAGGAAAAAAGAAAGAAAAGCGCGAATATCGCGTTTGCCCTGGATATGCTTCATATCGTAGTGGGTATATTGATCGTGATATTTGCGGTTCTTGCGTTTCTGAACCCGGATGAAAACCGGATTTTGTTTCCGGTAATCTTTCTTCTGGCGGCGGTACTGAATTTTGCCAATGGCTATGACCGCTATCGCCGGGGAAGGGGAAGAAAGCATCTGCGGACCGGCGGAATGATCCTGATGGCAGTGGGAGCAGGATTGTTCCTTTTATGTATTGTCAGTACACTTACAATATGGTGGGGGTAATAAAAGTGAAAACAGAAGTTTTGCGAATGTTAAAAGAAACGGATGATTACCTGTCCGGACAGGAGATCTGTGAGCGTTTAAATGTATCACGGACGGCAGTCTGGAAAGTTATCAAACAGTTGGAGACAGAAGGATATGAGATAGAGGCGGTCCGGAACCGCGGTTACCGGCTGCGTTTCCTGGGCGATATTCTCAGCCAGGCAGAGCTGGAGAGCAGCATCGACAGCGGGTGGGCTGGAAAAAATATTTTATATTTTGACGAGACGGATTCTACCAATACCGAGATCAAGAAAGCGGCGGAGAAAGATGCCCCGCACGGTACGCTGGCAGTCGCGGATTATCAGTCGATGGGAAAGGGACGCCGCGGAAGAAGCTGGGCGGCGCCGCATGGCGTCGGCATCTGGATGAGCCTGCTTCTGCGCCCGGAGCTTCCTCCGACCTGCGCGTCGATGCTGACGCTGGTGGCGGCTCTGGCAGTTGCCGACGGGATTCGGGAGGTTTGTGATCTGGAGGCAAAGATCAAGTGGCCGAACGATATCGTCGTCAATGGAAAGAAGGTCTGCGGTATCCTGACCGAGATGAGCACGGAATTAGAGTGTATTAATTATATCGTGACTGGTATTGGTATCAACGTGGCAAATCACGAGTTCCCGGAGGAGATTCGGGATGTGGCAACGTCTCTGTATCTGGAGACAGGAAAAGAAGTGCGCCGCAGCCAGCTTATCGCCGCGATCATGCGTGCGTATGAGGGATATTATGATAAATTCATGGAAAACCAGAACATGAAATCCCTGATGGACGTTTATAACAGCCGTCTTGCAAACTGCGGTACACAGGTGCGCGTCCTGTCTCCGGGCAATGAGTATACGGGCATGGCGCTCGGAATTGACGAGATGGGCGAACTGCTGGTCCGCACAGAAGACGGAAAGGTGTGCAAGGTGATCTCAGGAGAGGTATCTGTCCGGGGCATTTACGGATATGTATAAAGATTTTTATGCGTCGTTGAAGCCTTTAGAGGGGGAAATACCTTATGCGGAAGAAGAGAGGCTGGCGGCATCCGGCGCTCCATTGCTCTCCTGGTACCGGAAAAACCGGCGGCTCCTTCCGTGGCGGGAGAATCCGGAACCGTATTCGGTCTGGATTTCGGAGATCATGCTGCAGCAGACGCGGGTAGAGGCGGTCAAACCGTACTTTGCCCGTTTTATGGAAGCACTCCCGGACATCACCTCGCTCGCGCAGGTGGACGAAGAGCGGCTTTTGAAGCTGTGGGAGGGACTTGGGTATTATTCCAGAGCCCGGAACCTAAAAAAGGCAGCGGTCTGCCTGATGGAAGACTACGGCGGTCAGATGCCGGCGTCGCGGGATGAGATATTGAAACTTCCGGGCATCGGAAGTTATACAGCCGGGGCAGTTGCGTCGATCGCGTATGATCTGCCGGCTCCGGCGCTGGATGGAAATGTGGTGCGTGTTCTGACACGCCTGTTTGCTGACCCACAGGACAGCACGAAGCCGGCGCTTCGAAAGAAATATGAGCGGCGCCTGGAGGCGGAACTTGTGCGCCGGACGGAGGAAAGAGATTCCTATTTGTCAGCCGGTGATGATGTCGGTGAGGTTTCCACGGCATCACGGTCAGAAGAGTTATTTCATCCAGGTGAATATAATCAGGCATGGATTGAGCTGGGCGCGCTTGTCTGCATCCCGGGCGGACGTCCGCTCTGTGAGAAGTGCCCGCTGGAATCCCTTTGTCTGGCGCACCGGCGGGGAGAGGAGGAGCAATATCCGGTCAAGCCGCCGAAAAAGCCGCGCCGGATCGAGGAAAAAACGGTCTGCCTGATTGAGTGGGAGGATACGGTGGCGATCCGCAAGCGCAGCAGCAAGGGATTGTTGGCGTCCCTCTACGAATATGTCAATCTGGACGGAAAAAAGAGTGCGGCGGAGGCAGCGAAAGAACTGGGGATCGCGGAGGCGGATATCAGGGAAACCGAGGATCTGCCGGATGCAGTCCACATTTTTTCCCATGTTGAATGGCATATGTGCGGACGCAGAATCCGCCTGAAACGGGCGTCCGGCTATCAGGATAAAGCAGTTTTGATGGTGTGCCGGGCGGAGCTGCAGGATCGCTATCCGATCCCCAATGCATTTCGCGTGTATACAAATATATTAATATGAAATACTGTTAGTGTGGGGGAGCAGGAGAAATGGCGATTATGAAAAAAATGCTTTTTATCATCAATCCGAGATCTGGCAAAGAACAGATTCGAAGTCGTCTTCTTGAAATTTTAGATAGTTTTGTAAAGGCGGGCTATGGACCGTCTGTTTATATTACGCAGGGCCCGAAGGATGCGGAGTATCAGGCGGCGCGTGCGAAAACGAAGGAATTGGTCGTGTGCAGCGGCGGGGACGGTACGCTTAACGAGGTGGTATCGGGGCTGATGACGATCACCCCGGAAAAGCGCCCGGAGTTAGGGTATATCCCGTCGGGTTCCACGAATGATTTCGCATCCAGTCTGGGACTTCCGAAAAATATGCGGAAAGCGGCGCAGACAGCTGCGCTGGGAAAACCATTTCTGGTGGATGTCGGTGTATTCGGCAAAAACCGGTATTTCGTCTATGTGGCGGCGTTCGGAGCATTTACGGAGGTATCCTATTCGACCCCGCAGGAGACGAAAAATATTTTGGGGCATCAGGCATATATGCTGGAAGCCATCAAGCGCCTGACAGGGCTTAAATCCTACCGGATGCGCCTTACGTGGGAACATCTGGGGGAGCAGAGAGAATTGGAAGAGGAATTTATTCTGGGAATGGTGACCAATACGACCTCGATCGGAGGTTTTAAAGGACTGGTTGGTATGGACGTGGCGCTGGATGACGGGGAGTTTGAGGTGCTTCTGGTCCGGAAACCGCGCACGCCGCTTGACATTGCAAGTATTGCTGCTTATCTGATTCAGAGAGAGGGCGAAAATGAATGCGTATTCAAGTTTCGCACCTCGAAACTGACGGTACAGTCGGAGGAGCTGGTGGACTGGTCGCTGGACGGTGAGTTTGGCGGAAGCCAGACAGAGGTCGTGATTGAAAATAAACCAAGAGAGATTGCGATCAGGGTGCCTGAAGTTACGGTTCGCGGGTAGGCACTTTTGGAACCGAAAGTGCCGTGAGAAAACGTGGTGGCAGCAGGAATTTGCCGTATTTAAATGCGAAGCCACGGCAAATTGCGTTACTGGGCACGTATGCGTGAACAGTAACTGCCTAAATAGAAATAGATCGAAAAATTTCGAAAATTGTTGAAAAATAGAATTTAATCGTATATAATGTACTTTCGGGGTATTGCAGGGAAAGGTGCAGGGAAATAAAAGCACACAAACAATCGAGGGACAATATCACGTTAGATATAAAGAAACTTCTAAGCGAAATAAATCGAAAGGACGTTAATTCGTGGAGAAAGAAAATTTTTTAGGTAAGTTAAGGAAACTGGTAGAGTTAGCAAAGTCCAAGCAGAACGCGCTGGACGTGACAGAGATCAATAACTTTTTTATGGGCGATAATCTGCAGACAGAGCAGATGGAGCAGATTTACAATTATCTGGAGCAGAATAATATTGATGTCATTCCGGAGGTGATCGATGATTCGATCCTCAAGGAAAATGATTCGATGCTCGATGATGATGTGGATGATGAATTCCTCAAGAACGAGGAAGAGGATATCGATCTGGATGCGATCGATCTGTTAGAGGGAATCGGCACGGAAGATCCGGTCCGCATGTACCTGAAAGAGATCGGTACCGTTCCGCTTCTGAGCGCGGAGGAGGAGATCCGCCTTGCAAAGCGCAAAGCAGAGGGTGATGTGAATGCAAAAGAGCGCCTGATTGAGGCAAACCTGCGCCTGGTTGTCAGCATTGCAAAGCGCTATACAGGACGCGGCATGAGCTTTCTGGATCTGGTTCAGGAAGGCAATCTGGGTCTTATTAAGGGCGTTGAGAAGTTTGATTATACAAAGGGTTATAAGTTAAGTACATATGCGACCTGGTGGATTCGTCAGTCTGTTACAAGGGCTCTGGCGGATCAGGCGAGAACTATCCGTGTCCCGGTGCATATGGTAGAGACGATCAACAAGATGTCCAAGATGCAGCGTAAGCTGACGCTGGAACTGGGCTATGAGCCGTCGGTGGCAGAGCTGTCCGAAGCGCTTGGCATGTCCGAGGATAAGGTCATGGAGATCATGCAGATCGCACGTGAGCCAGCTTCCCTGGAAACCCCGATCGGTGAGGAAGACGATTCCAATCTGGGTGATTTCGTAGCGGACGGCAACGTGGTAACGCCGGAAGGGAATGTAGAATCTGTTATGCTGCGTGAGCATATCGATGCATTGCTTGGAGATCTGAAGGAGAGAGAGCGTCAGGTTATTATTCTCCGGTTTGGTCTGGAGGACGGACATCCGAGAACCCTGGAAGAGGTCGGAAAAGCATTCAATGTAACGAGGGAGCGTATCCGCCAGATCGAGGCAAAAGCACTTCGTAAATTAAGAAATCCGGTCCGGAGCAAGCGGATTCGCGATTTCCTGTAAGAGTTGTATCATTTTGATAAAAAGGGAAATTTGTTTGGAATTTCCTGAAAGGTTTAATAAAAAGATAAAGCAGTTTGTACCCGTCCGTGGGTACAGGCTGCTTTTTCAAGTTTTGGAGAATATGAATTATTGTGCATATCTTCATATGACGTCTAAGGATGGAAATGATGTTTGTCAGGAAAGAAGCGTTTCGGATAGAAGTATCGCGTGCTGGATGGAAAATGCACGGACAGATGGGAACTTATAGAAAGAGGAGAGAAAAATGTCGGAACCAATGAAAAATCCGCCAGCCAGAAAGACACAGACGGCGAAACGGAATTATCAGAAAGAAATGGAAAAAGTGCTGGATGCAGCAGTCCGGGACGGCAGGGTTCCGACTTTATTTCTCCACAGCTGTTGTGCGCCGTGCAGCAGCTACGTGCTGGAATATCTGTCGCAGTATTTTTCGATTACGGTGTTCTACTACAATCCGAATATTTCACCGAAAGAGGAATATGAGGCGCGCACGGAGGAGGTACAGCGGCTGATCCGGGAGCTTCCAGCGGTGCATCCGATCCGGTTTGTAGAAGGAAAATACGACCCGGAATGCTACTATGAGGCAGTCCGGGGGCATGAGAAGGATCCGGAGGGCGGCGAGCGCTGCGGTATTTGTTTTGAGATGCGCCTCCGGGAAGCGGCGAAGCTGGCAGCCGAGGGCGGCTATGACTGGTTCACGACGACCCTCACGATCAGTCCGCTCAAAAATGCCGGGCGCCTCAATACGATCGGGCAGGCGATGGGAGAAGAGTATCATGTGGCATTTCTGCCGTCGGATTTCAAGAAAAAAGAGGGATATAAGCGCTCGATCGAGCTGTCGGCGCAGTATCATCTATACCGGCAGAATTACTGCGGATGCGTGTTCTCGAAGCGGGAGCGTGAAGAGCAGATGCAGAAGGAGAGGCAGGAAACATCGTGATTTGCGGGGCGATATGTTTGGTCGAAGATGAGTTTGTATGGATGATTGCCTGTAGCTGTGAAAGTATGAAACGGCTGTGAGGGGAAAAAAGTGGTACTGTTCACAGGTAGGCACTTTTGGAACCGAAAGTGCCGTAAGAAAACGTGGTGGCAGCAGGAATTTGCCGTATTTAAATGCGAAGCCACGGCAAATTCCGTTACTGGGCACGTATGCGTGAACAGTAACAAAAAAGTTACAAGAAAAGATGGAAACAGAAAGGAAGAAACGCAATGTACCGCTTATGTATATTTGATTTGGATGGAACTCTTTTAAATACGGTTTATGCGCTGACTTATGTGACGAATTTAACATTGGATGCATTCGGACTGCGCCATGTTACACCGGAGGAAACGAAACGGATCGTGGGAAATGGATACCGGATGCAGATGAAGCGCGCGCTGGTGCTGGCGGGAGATGAGAAGCTGGTTCATTATGAAGCGTCGCTTCCGATTTATATGGAGAATTTCTCTAAATACTGCCTGAAAGACGTAGAGCCATATGACGGTATCCGGGAACTGCTGGCGTCGTTAAAAGAGATGGGTGTACATGTGGCTGTCCTTTCGAACAAGCCGCATGAGCAGGCAATTGTGAATATTGAGACATTCTTTGGAAAAGGATATTTTGATGTGGTGCGCGGCGAGCAGGTGGGAACGCCGAAAAAACCGGCTCCAGACGGAGCGTTCGCCATCTGCCGGGAACTGGGTATAAAACAGGAAGAGTGTTTGTATCTGGGCGATACGAATACAGATATGGAAACTGGGCTGAATGCCGGAATGGACACGGTCGGCGTGCTCTGGGGCTTCCGTGACCGGGAAGAGCTGGAAGGCTGCCATCCGCAGTATATTGTGGCACATCCGTCGGAAGTAGCGGAGATTGTGAAGAAAAAGAATGAGTCACATGGAAGAATGGAGTAGTGTCTGTGTTTGTTCATAGCTGTGAAAAGAGAAACAGTTGTGAAAGAAAATGATATTTGAAATAGTAATTCGAAATGTTTATTGAAAAACATTTACTGAAATAGAAGAAGTTAAGGGTAAAAAAGAAATATGGTAAAACACAAGAATGGATTTAAATGTAAATGGATATCATGGATGCTTGCTTTTTTGATTGCCTTTTCCTGTGTTCTTACAGCGTGTACGCCACGGCGGGGAACTGCATCGTCTGATTCATCGTCGAATCCGTTAAAAGGGGCAGATGCGTCTGGTGATACGCGCTTAAACGTTGTGACGACGCTATTTCCGTATTACGATTTTCTCCGGCAGATTGCCGGGGATTCGATCCGGCTGACGATGGTCGTTCCGGCGGGCATGGACAGCCATTCGTTCGAGCCGACGCCGGCGGACATGATCACGATCCAGAATGCAGATCTGTTAGTCTGCAACGGCGGTACGATGGAACAGTGGCTTTCGCAGGTGCTTGATTCCTTCGGGGAAGGCACCGGACCGAAGCGCGTCGTGACGATGATGGACTGCGTGGATGTAGTGCAGGAGGAGATCGTCGAGGGCATGGAAGATGGAGAGGCGCACGATCATGGACATACGCATGTTCATGCGGATGGAACAGTTCATGCGGGTGATCACGATCATGAGTCGGAAGATCATGCTCACAGTGAAGAAGAACATGAGCCAGAGGACCATGTTTACAGTGAAGAAGAACACGACACAGAAGAGCATATTCACAGCGAGGATGAGCATGATATGGAAGATGTGGCGGTTCATGATGAAGATCACGCTCAAGAGTATCTGGATGAGGACGATGATCACGGCGTCGAGATTGAATATGACGAGCACATCTGGACATCCCCGGTCAATGCGAAAAAGCTGGCCGGCGTGCTGGCGGAGGTGCTGGCACAGGAAGATCCGGCGCACGCGGCTTCCTATGCGGAAAACTGCGCGTCCTATCAGGATAAATTGACGGAATTGGATGCAGAATTCAGAGAAGTTGTCTCCCATGCCAAGCGCCGTCTCGTCGTTTTCGGTGATAAATTTCCACTCCGGTACTTTTTCGATGAGTATGGGCTGGAATACAGGGCGGCATTTTCAGGATGCAGTACGGATACGGAGCCGAGTGCCAAGACCATCGCCTACCTGATCGATAAGGTGCGGGAGGAACAGATACCAGCCGTCTATTACCTGGAGCTTTCCAGCCCGCGCGTGGCGGAGATCATCGGGGAAGAGACGGGCGCGGAACCACTGTTGTTCCACTCCTGCCATAATGTGACGAGACACCAGTTTGATTCGGGCGTTACCTATCTGGAATTGATGGAGCAGAACGTAAAGAACTTGAAAAAGGGATTGTCATAAAAAGAATAGATGATTATGGGAAAAAGTCTTTAGCCATGGTGAATGTTTATGACAATAGAAGAGTAGAGCAGTAGTGAAAGGAATTATAGATGGGATTACTCTTAAAATGTGAGCATGTAGGTTTTGGTTATGAAAACCAGGATGCGGTGCTGGATGTGAACCTGGAGGTAAATGAGGGCGATTACATCTGCATTGTCGGGGAAAATGGTTCGGGAAAAAGTACCCTGATGAAGGGCATTCTGGGACTTTTAAAACCGACTTCGGGCAGGATTGAATATTCGGAAGAATTAAAAAAAGCCGGTATTGGTTACCTGCCGCAGCAGACCGACGCGCAGAAGGACTTTCCAGCGACTGTGTTTGAGGTGGTTATCTCCGGGTGCCTGGGAAAACGCGGCAGCCGCCCGTTTTATTCGATGAAAGAAAAGAAAGAGGCGCGGGCAAATCTGGATCGTCTGGGAATCCGCGATCTGGAAAAAAGCTGTTTCAGAGAGCTTTCCGGCGGTCAGAAACAGCGTGTTCTGATCGCGCGGGCACTCTGTGCGACGGATAAGCTGCTGATTCTCGATGAGCCGATCACGGGACTCGATCCGTCGGCGATTCTGGACTTTTACCAGCTGATCCGGAAACTGAATCAGGAAGAAAAGGTTGCAATCCTGATGGTTTCCCATGATATGGCAAATATTGTGCATCAGGGAGGAAAAATTTTGCAGATGCGGCAGAAGCCGCTGTTCTGGGGTACGATGAAAGAATATGTGAAGAGTGAGATTGCTCATTCTTTCCTGGGACGGGAAGAGCTGGCAACTCTGGGGCACAGATGCGGAGTGCCGATGCAGAAGGATGGAATCAGGAAGATGCAGAAGCCGGAAATGGGTTCGGAAACTGATTCTGAAACGAAACAGCATTTGAAAGACAGAAATGCGGAGAAGGAGGTGTAGAAGATGGGAATTATATCTGAAATGTTATCATACCCGTTTATGGTGCGGGCGCTGATCGGCGGTCTTTTAGTCTCTCTCTGCGCCTCTCTGCTGGGTGTCAGCCTGGTGCTGAAACGCTACTCAATGATTGGAGACGGTTTATCCCATGTTTCGTTCGGATCCCTTTCGATTGCACTGGCGGCAGGCTGGTCGCCTTTAAAGGTTTCGATTCCGGTGGTCGTGCTGGCGGCATTTTTCCTGCTGCGGATCACGGAACATGGAAAAGTAAAGAGTGACGCTGCGATTGCGATGATCTCGGCCAGTGCGCTTGCAATCGGTATTATCGTAACTTCCCTGACAACCGGTATGACGACCGATGTCAGCAGCTATATGTTTGGAAGCATTCTCGCGATGAGCCAGGAAGATGTCCAGTTTGCAGCGGTGCTTTCCATGGTGGTGCTTGGATTATATCTTTTTTGCTATAACAAAGTATTTGCGGTTACCTTTGATGAGAGCTTTGCCAAGGCGACCGGCGTCAATGTGTCGCTCTATAACGTGCTGATAGCGGTTCTGACCGCGATCACGATCGTGATTGGAATGCGGATGATGGGCGCGATGCTGATCTCCAGTCTGATTATTTTCCCGGCTCTGACCTCCATGCGGGTGTTCAAGAGCTTCCGGGGGGTGGTCATCGCATCGGGGATTCTGTCGCTGATCTGTTTCTTTGGAGGAATGGTGCTGTCCTACACGTACTCAACACCGGCGGGCGCGAGCGTTGTTGTGGTGGATCTGGCGGCGTTTCTGCTCTTTTCGCTGATACAGAGAGGGATAGCTGCTACTGCCCGCAAATAGGATGTTTTTTGTAGAACATACACATTCTGTATGCTCATGTTTCTGTTCACGGGTAGGCACTTTTGGAACCGAAAGTGCCGTAAGAAAACGTGGTGGCAGCAGGAATTTGCCGCGATGATTTGCCGGGGAGTGGTTGACAAATAAAATGGCTTGCGGTTATAATAATATTCAGTTGCCGGAATGGGCAGATCGCCAGCAAAGGCTTGCAGAGTTGCTGGTCGGCGATAGAAAACGAAAATTGAATAGCTTGTCTAAGCGTTAAAGAGACTATAGGGTTTGTACTGTTTCTGAGATAAACAGTAAAGTCCGTAGTCTCTTTTTATTTGATAAGAAATGCTTTGCAGAAGAAACCCAGGTGTTTTTTTGCGAAGAATGTGTCAGAAACGCTCATGAAAAGTGAAAAATAAAAAAGGGAATGGAGATGGAAAAATGGATCAGACCTACATGAAGGAAAAACCAGTTGTCCCGCTGCTGCTTTCGATGGGAATCCCGGTCATCATATCGATGATCGCCGGGGCACTCTACAATATCGTGGACAGCATTTTCGTGGCAATGATCAGTGAGGACGCGATGACGGCGGTTTCGCTTGTCTATCCGATCCAGAACCTCGCGCACGCAGCCGGGGTTGGGTTTGGCGTTGGTATCAATGCGATGGTGGCGAGACGCCTTGGCGAAGGAAAAACACGGATGGCGAACCAGACAGCATCGCAGGGAGTATTTTTAAGTGCCTTACATGGAATGATTTTAACGATTTTAGGAATGGCGGTGATTCCGTATTTCCTGCGGATGTTTACGAGCGATGAGGTAACGATTTCCTATGGACTGACGTATTTTTGCAATGTGTTTCTGTTTTCAACGATCGACACGATGGGAATGGCATATGAAAAGGTCTACCAGTCGGTTGGAAAGATGAAAATATCGATGGCAGCCGTCTTGATTGGATGCGGCGTCAATATCGTGCTGGACCCGATCTTTATCTTTGGATTAGGCCCCATGCCGGAACTGGGAATCTGCGGTGCGGCGTGGGCGACAGGAATCGGGCAGACGGCGTCGCTGCTGTTTTATTTGATTTTAAACCATGTGAAACCGTTAAATGTGGAGATTTCGCTGCGGGAAATGCGTCCGACGAAGGAGATCTGCGGCGGTATGTATTCAGTCGGAATCGCGGCAACACTCAATATGGCGCTGACATCCCTGCTTCTGACGGCGCTCAATGCGATTCTGGCACCATTTTCGCAGGTATATATTCTGGTGCTGGGTGTTTACTACAAGCTGCAGGCACTGCTTTATCAGGGAGCCAGCGGCGTGGTGCAGGGAATGCGCCCGCTGATCGGTTACAATTACGGTGCAGGCGAGCAGGAGAGGGTGAAAAAGATCTTCCGCGCGGCCTTCATAATTGTTGGCATTATCATGACAGCGGGAACCCTGCTTGGCGAGCTGATGCCGGATTTCCTGATGGGGCTGTTTACGCAGACACCTTCGACGGTGGAGATCGGCAGAACGGCGCTCCGGCTCATCAGCCCGGGCTTTGTCATGTCAACGGTTTCCGTCATTGCTTCTGGCGCGTTTGAGGGACTTGGAATGGGACTTAAATCTCTGAAAATTTCCCTGATGCGCTATGCCGTGATTATTATTCCGATCGCATTTGTGCTCAGCCGGATCATCGGTCCTACCGGTGTCTGGCACGCGTTCTGGCTGGCAGAGCTTATCACGGCAGTGTATGCTGGGGCGAGCTGGAAGCGGACGATTACTGTGTCTTTATAGGGCGTTTTTGGTCTCAAAAAGGCTGCATATATGTGAGGCTAAAAACGTTACTGTTTACACGCGCCCAGTAACGGGATTTTGCCGATGCTTGACTTTACTAGGTATTTGTGTAAAATAATAAGTGGCTGATCGGAACTTCGGCAGATTCGGGCGATGTAAAGCTATGCATTGCCGGGATGCCAGGTACCGGGCGGACAATGATTTACAGTCAGTACACATTTGTACAGAAAAGAAGGTAAGTAAAATGACAAAGATTGATATTATTTCCGGTTTCCTGGGTGCAGGAAAGACTACGTTTATTAAACAGCTTTTAAAAGAAGCAATTTCAGGCGAGAAAGTCGTTCTGATTGAAAATGAATTTGGACAGATCGGCATTGACGGCGGTTTTTTAAAAGACGCTGGCATCGAGATCCGTGAGATGAACTCCGGCTGTATCTGCTGCTCTCTGGTCGGCGATTTTGGACGTTCCCTCGAGGAAGTTCTGACCAAATATCAGCCGGATCGTGTTATCATCGAGCCGTCAGGCGTCGGCAAGCTGTCTGATGTTATGAATGCAGTAAAAAATGTAGCTTCTGAGATTGAGGTTATGTTAAACAGTGCGGTTACCGTGGTAGATGTCAACAAATGCCGTATGTATATGAAGAACTTCGGTGAGTTTTTCAACAACCAGATCGAAAATGCAGGCACGATCGTGTTAAGCCGTACCGATGTAGCGGATCCGAAGAAGGTACAGGGCGCGGTTGAGATGCTTCGCCAGCACAATGCAAAGGCAACCATCGTGACCACTCCATGCAGCGAGCTGACCGGCGCGCAGCTTCTTGAGATGATCGAGCAGGAAGATGATATGGCAGAGGAGCTGATGAAAGAGGCAAGAGAGCATATGCATGAGCATCATCACCATCATGATCATGACGATGACTGCGATTGCGGCTGCCATGACCACGATCATGAGCATCACCACCATGACGATGACTGCGACTGTGGCTGCCATGATCATGAGCACGAGCATCATCACCATGACGATGACTGCGATTGTGGCTGTCATGATCACGATCATGAGCACCATCATCATGACCATGATGATGACTGTGGCTGTCACGATCATGACCATGAGCATCATCATCACGACCATGATGACGAGTGTGGCTGTGGTTGCCATGACCACCACCACGATCACGAAGGACACCATCATGCAGATGATGTATTTACAAGCTGGGGCTTGGAGAACGTCGGCGTGATGAAGAAAGAAGATCTGCAGAAGATTCTGGATGATCTGGCTTATGGTGATAAATACGGCGAGGTTTTGCGTGCGAAAGGCATGGTTCCGAGTGAAGAAAAGGGCGTATGGCTGCATTTTGATATGGTTCCGGAGCAGGCTGAGATCCGTGAGGGAGCACCGGATTTTACCGGAAAGGTGTGCGTGATCGGTGCCGAGCTGGACGAAGAGGGTCTGAAGGCAGCGTTCAACGCGTAAATACAAGGAGAATGAACTATGAATGAAGATAAGATGCCGTTGTTTCTCATCAATGGTTTTCTGGAAGCTGGAAAAACCCAGTTTATTAAATTTACAATGCAGCAGGATTATTTCCAGACCGAAGGAAAAACACTTCTGATTGTCTGCGAAGAGGGCGAGGAAGAGTATGATGAGGAGCTTTTAAAGCAGACTCATACAGCGGTTGTCTATATAGAGGAAGCGGAAAAGCTGACGCCGGAATACCTACAGGATCTGGAGCTTCTTTACAATCCGGAGCGAGTTCTGATGGAGTGGAACGGTATGTGGAATCTGGATGCCCTGAAACTTCCGAACGATTGGGATCTGTATCAGCAGATCACGATCATCGATGGTTCCACATTTGATTTATACCTGCAGAACATGAAACCATTGATTGGTGCCATGGTCCGCAACACGGAAATGATTATTATGAACCGTTGCGACGAGATCGAGGATCTGGATGTATACCGCCGTACTTTAAAGGGCATGAACCCGCAGGTTCAGATCGTATTTGAGGACGCAGAGGGCGAAATTGAGGAAGTGACCGAAGCGGATCTTCCATTTGATGTCAATGCCGAAGTGATCGAGATTCCGCCGGAGGCATATGGTATCTGGTATATTGATGCGATGGATAAACCGGACCGTTACCGTGGAAAGACTGTTGAATTTACCGGCATGGTACTGAAAACCCCGGATTTCCCGAAGAACAACTTTGTTCCTGGACGTATGGCGATGACCTGCTGCGAGGCAGATATGACGTTCTTAGGTTTCATGTGCAAGGCAAAAAATGCCCGTCTGCTTGAGACGAAAGACTGGGTCAAAGTACGTGCCCGCGTAGAATATGAGTATATGCCGGAGTATGAGGGCGAAGGTCCGATGCTTTATGCAGATTACGTGGAAAAGGCAGAGCCGATTGAGGAGATTGTGCAGTTCTAAGATTTGCAACGGAAAGCTGTGCTTGAAAGAAAGGGTGTGCCCCGGAGTGTGGAAGACTCCGGGGTTTTAAATAAAAGAAAGAGAAATCGAACAAATGCTCGATTTCTCTTTCTTTTATTTAAAATTGGATTACAGCTTTATCTTACTCCGTCATCTTCGGCACCGGAGTAGGTCTTGACCGGTCAAATACCTCGTTGACATCAAACAGGTCACTCAAATGGTCGCCGCCGACTCCACTTTCCGGAAGGTCGTAATACATCCGGTAGCCGTCGAGGTTCCGGCGCCCCTGTCGCATATAATCGTCGCCGATCTGGACGAAATACTGGGAGGAATCTACGTTACAGAAGTAACGGAATCCCTTGTTGTACAGGTACTGGAAGCGCTCGCTGCTTGTATCATACGGATGCCAGTCCCCAATATCGCTTCCAAACGGGAAGAGGATGATATCACACGGACCGGTCAGCGTTTCGACTTCATTTGCCCATTTATCGGTATCTTCACGGAATTTATCCATTGGGATCGTACCCATGTTGCGGTGTCCCCAGCTGTGGGAGGCAATTTCAAAACCGTCGTCGCGCAGGCACTGGACGACTTTTGCTGCGTTGGCGCGTTCTTCCTCAAAGTTGAAATCCGGGTGTTCCGCTTTGTACTCGTCAGTATTGTAGGCGGAATCGGTGCGGTAGCCCAGGATGCCATTGTAACCGGTAAAAGCAATGCACGCTTTTGCGCCGCGGTAGGAGAAATCCGGGTGCTCTTTGATGAAATCATCCAGTAACGGCACCAGATCATAGGAACCGACGGAAACAGAACCGTCGTCCATCTTCATCTCGTTCGTTGGCTTGCCATCCTCGCCGATAATCATACGGGAGGCAAAGCCATCGCCATCCATGTATTCGTAGTAGCAGACATCATCCTGTGACATGACGAACGGCTTCTTACCTTCCGGAAGCATGATATCGCCCTCCTGGAAATGCCTGGAACCGTCCTCTGCGGTCACCTCATATGCTACATCGTGCAGACGTACCAGAACGAAACCGCGCTCATACATCGACTGGAGAATCTTCATAAATTCATCCTTGGTCGTCATGACCTGATTATAACCCTTTTCGCGGCTGTCGCCGTCAAATGCTTTCGAGGTATCCATAATCAGTGTATGGAAGAATACATGCGTTACCTTGCGCGGATCAGCGCGCACCAGTGTTTCTTTGGTGGCGTTGTATTCGTCGATCGCTGCCGTCACGGACTCGTCAGATGCGTATGTACTGCTGGACAGGAGATTGATTGCCCCGTCATAGTCATAACCGTCTGCCAGAAGCTTTGCCTGAGCGATGACACCCTCGAGGCTGTCATCAGCAGGTGCAGATGCATTATCAAGGGAAATTACTCCATTTTCAGAATCCGTTTCGGTTGACGCTGGAACCGAAGATACATGTGCTGCCGGAGAGCGGCGCACCCAGAGGAACGCGGCAATTCCAAGCAGTACAATCAGAATGCCAATTAAAATTAAATACGGAAGTTTGGAGGAACCGCCGCGCCGTCGCCTGGAACGTCCGCCACGTGCAGAAAATCCAACGCTTCCAAGGGAGGAATTTCTTCTCATCATAGTTTTCACCTTTTGTCTATTCATATTTATCTGTCGTTTTTTGCGTCAGATAGTAATAACAGGCCGAGAAAGTTTGCCACCGACTTGACACAGCAAGAAAGAGAGCGGAAAACGTTTTTATAAGCCTGTCTGTGTTCTTATAGTATACCATAAAAAGGAAAGGTGGTCTATGACAGTTTCTTACAATTCTCTTTGGCATAGGGACGGGCGGATATGCCATATCTTGAGAAGAGAGTATGTGCAGACGGAGGAAGATATGAATGAAAAATGTATCATGCAGGGAGAGGCGTGGTATTTGAAATGGAAGCGTGTGGAAAAATGGTGTTGGTTTGTGAAAAAGAAGCTGTTTCGGGAAAAAGAATGTATGTGTTGGGACGAAGGGGGCAGAGACAGGAGAAGAGAGTATTTAAACAAAAATGCTTGGAGAGGGCTGGCAGCGATTGGTGTAGCGGTTGTGCTTACGATGGGAGAATGTGTGTCCGGCATACAGCTTGGAATTGGTAAATTGGGGGGAAATGGTATGCTCACATCTTACGCGGAGGAACTGTGGATTCCCGTTTCAGTAACCGCAGAGACAGCGCAGGCAGCAGAAAATGCCGTTGAGCTTCCCATCCAGGCACCGGAGGCGATCCTTATGGAGGCCTCCACCGGAACTATTTTGTACGAAAAAAATGCGGACGAGGCGCGAAATCCAGCCAGCGTGACGAAGATTATGACGCTGCTTCTGATTTTTGATGCGTTACATTCGGAAAAAATTCATTTGCAAGATGAGGTCACGACCAGCGCGCATGCGAAATCCATGGGGGGATCCCAGGTGTTTTTGGAAGAAGGGGAGGTACAGACGGTCGAAACGCTGATCAAGTGCATCGTCATTGCATCGGGAAATGATGCCAGTGTGGCAATGGCAGAGTATATCGGCGGCAGTGAGGAGGCATTTGTTGCGATGATGAACGAGCGGGCGAAAGGGCTTGGAATGGAGACAGCAAAGTTTGAGGATTGCTGCGGTCTGACGGCGTCTACGACGCACGCGATGTCGGCGCGCGACATTGCCCTCATGTCGCGGGAATTGATCACGAAGTATCCGGAAATTTTTCAGTATTCAACGATCTGGATGGAAAATATAACGCACCGGACCAAGCAGGGAGAGAAAGAATTTGGACTTTCCAATACGAATAAGCTACTGAAAATGGTGACAAATTTTGAGGTGACGGGACTGAAAACAGGTTCTACATCGCTGGCAAAATATTGCCTGTCTGCAACCGGGCGGAAAGATGGCGTAGATCTGATTGCCGTCATCCTGGCAGCACCGGATTATAAGGCGCGGTTTGCGGATGCGGTCACATTATTAAATTATGGGTTTGCAAATTGTCATCTTTACAAAGATGAAAATCCGGGAGCTGTGCCGGAAACGACGGTGGCAGGCGGCATCCAGGAACAGGTTGCAGGGCGTCTGCGGGGAACCTTTTCTTACCTTTCGATGGGAGGAGAGAATCTGGATGGAATCGAAAAAGAGTGGATGATGGAAGAATCCCGCAAAGCGCCGGTTCGGGAAGGTGATTTGATCGGACATCTGGTCTACCGGCTGGATGGACGGGAATTGGGAAGTGTGGAGATAGAAGCGGCAGAAACGGTGGAGAAAGCGGGACTATGGGACTATTTTAAGAAGGTAATGGGAGTGTTTGCGGCATAAAAATAAAGAGCTGTCATGTTTGAATAGTGATACACGACAGCTTTTTTCATGGCTAGTTATTCATTCTGCAATCCAGCCGCTTTTTCAGAATACGTGGTCGTTACCAGTTTTTCATAAGGAATCCGTTCCTTGAGTTCACCTGCTTCTTCCAGAATATTTTCCAGAAGCTCAAAGCTGTCCCTGTGGAAAATGGTATCATTTTTCCAGGTGTCTTGCGCTTTGTAGCGTTCAACGATGCGGGCGATTGCCGTGCGGTCTGTTTCCGGAAACTGAGGTTGGATTGTCTCGGCGATTTCATCCGCACTGTGGGAGTTGACGTAAGCTAAGCCCTTCTGGATGGCATTCGTGAACGACTGGATAATTTCCGGATGCCTATTTAGATAGCTCTGCTTTGCACAGTAGGCGGTGTAGGGGACATAACCGGAATCGACGCCGAGCGAGGCGACAACGGTGCCATTTCCCTCGGTTTCAAGGGTGGTGGCGAAGGGCTCGAACTCGACCGTGTAATCCGCATCATTACTCGTAAACGCCGCCGCTGTCAGCCCGAAATTGATACTCTGATCGATTGTCAGGTCATTTTTTGGATCGATGCCATTTTTCTTTAAAATATACTCAAAGACCATTTCCGGCATTCCACCCGCGCGCCCGCCAAGCACCTTTTTGCCTTTCAGATCCTGCCAGGAAAAGTCTGGTTCGGCACTTCGTCCAACGAGAAAGTTTCCGGCACGCTGGGTCAGCTGGGCAAAATTGACAGCATAATCGGCGGAACCTTCCTGGTAGACATAGATACTTGCCTCTGAGCCCATGAATCCGATATCGGCATCCCCGGAGATGAGCGAGGTCATAACCTTGTCGGCACCGGCACCGTTTACGAGTGTCAGAGCGATGCCTTCATCCTTAAAATAGCCCAGCTCGATCGCGGCGTACTGTGGCGCATAAAAAATCGAGTGGGCTACCTCATTGAGTGTGACCGGTTCAAGCGCCCCGTCCGCCTCCTTCGCCTGTCCACACCCGGTCAGGGTGGTAAGCAGAGTGAGCACAGCCAGGGCAGCTGCAAATTTAGTTCGTTTCATGGTTGCCTCCTGCGGTTCGTTCATACTATTAAGATATGGGGAATACAGGAAGGTGTGAGCGGTCTGCTGATTTTTCTTTCTGTCTCCAGAGAAGTCCAATACAAAGCCCGACAAGCGACGGCAGAATCCATCCGAGGTTCAAATCAAACAGCGGAAGCGTATGTCTGGCAAATGCGATGACGGGTTCCAGATGTAGGGCAGACTGCATTTCGTCCGGCAGAGCTGCTAAAAAGTCAAAGATGGAAGCTGCCCAGGAACAAATGGTAACGCAGACATAGACTTTTTTGTTATGCTGGAATGCATTTCCAACCAGCGCGAGGAGAATCAGCGTGATGGCTGGCGGGTAAATCAGCATCAAAACAGGAACCGAGTAAGTGATGATAGCGGACAGTCCTATATTTGACACAATGAGTGAAAAAAGGGTAAAAACGACCGCCCATGCACGGTAGGAAAGGGCATGGGGAAACAGTTTCACAAAGGTTTCCGCACAGCTCGTTACAAGCCCGATGGAGGTCTTGAGGCAGGCGAACGTGATCGCAATGGCGAGGATCCAGGTGCCCATCCGTCCAAGGTAGTAGTCTGCAATCTGGGAGAGGGCGATGCCGCCGTTTTCTGAAAGTTCGAATTGTCCCAGTGACTGTACTCCAATCAGGATGGTAAGCAGATAGATAAATGCCATCAGAAGCCCAGCCAGCATACCGGAATGCAGAACCTCTTTTGCAATGGTTGAATCTTCCCGCACGCCCATCTGGCGGATAACCGAAATGACCACGATCCCGAATGCGAGTCCGGCAATCGCATCCATGGTTTCATAGCCCTGGGAGAGCGCGGAAAAGAAAGCTCCATTCTGATAAGAGGCATCGGGAACTGCCGCTGAAACCTCGATGCTCGGATGAAGCAGGGCAGTCACAATCAGAACGCCTAGAAACAGAAGAAACAGCGGATTGATGATTTTTCCGATCCAGAGCGTGATGCTGCCTGGACGAATGGAAAATACAAACACCAGCGCAAAGAAGATCAGCGAAAACAAAAGCAGCATAGTCTGTTCGGAAAGCTGTGTTCCTAAAAGGGGTCTGACTCCGGCGGTAAAGGAGGTCGTAGCGCACCGCGGAATAGCGAAAAACGGTCCGATTGTCAGGTAGAGCAGACAGGTAAAGAAATAGCTATATCTGTGTCCGACGCGGCGGGACAGATCCTGAAGTCCCTCCGAATGCGTGCTTCCGATCGCGGCAACACCCAGGATCGGAATGCCGACGGCAGTCAGAATAAATCCAATCGCTGCCGGGAGAAACTGGCGTCCGGCAAGTTGACCGAGATGTACCGGAAAAATCAGATTTCCGGCGCCGAAGAACATACCGAATAATGTTCCGGCAACTAAAAGCCGTTGCTTATGGGAAAGACAGGTCTGCGTCATAGATACTCACTCCTTTTACATGAGAATTGAAAGTTACTGTTCACGCATACGTGTCCAGTAACGGAATTTGCCGTGGCTTCGCATTTAAATACGGCAAATTCCTGCTGCCACCACGTTTTCTTACGGCACTTTCGGTTCCAAAAGTGCCTACCCGTGAACAGTAACAATTGAAAACTCTTTTCTAATCATCATTATAAAGCCTTCCTTGTGGTTTGTGAAAATCTAGTTTATAATAGAAATATGACAAAATGTAATATTCTAAAAGGAGGTGCAGCATGGATGCCAAAAAACTGGAAATATTGATGACGGCGGTAGATCTTGGAAGTTTTTCGAAAGCATCCGAGGTAGTTGGCTACACGCAGTCGGGGCTGACCCATCTGGTGGACAGCCTGGAGCGGGAGATTGGATTTCCGTTGATCCGCCGCAGTTACAGCGGCATCGCGCTGACGGAGGCGGGAGAAAACCTGTTGCCGGATATCCGCCAGTTTTTGCAGGCAAATGCCACCCTGGAAAATAAGATTCAGGCGGTGCGGGAACAGCAGGAGGAGTCGATCCGTGTGGCGGCATATGCGAGCATCGCGATGTACTGGATGCCGGAGATTTTATACCGGTTCCGCCGTCTCTGCCCGAAGGTGGACGTTGATCTCCGCATGGTCGATCATGCGCTGGAACCATTTGAATTATTACAGAGCGGAAAGACGGATGTCATTTTTGCGAGCAGACAGAAAGAACCGAAATGCGAGTGGATTCCGCTGTATCATGAACTTTTGTATGCGATTCTGCCAAAGCAGTATCCCTTAAATGGGCGCAAAGAATTTCCGCTGCGTGAATTTGAAGGAAAAGATTTCCTGATGCCTTACGGGCGGTTTGACATCGATGTACACGCCGCATTTGCAAAAGAGGGAGTCAGGGCAAAGGAGCAGTCCGTCTATGTGGATGACGAGACGGTGATCCGCATGGTGGGAAAAGGACTGGGCATTTCAATGATGTCTGAACTGATGATCCGCGGAAATACGGAAGATGTCTACTGCGTTCCGGTTTCCCCGACCTGCATCCGGGAAATAGGAATGGGTATGAAGCCGGGGACGGAGGAGAATGGGAGCATTGCAAAGCTGAGAGAATGTGTGATGCAGTTTGTGAGCACGTTAAACAAAGGCGGAAACGTTTCTTTGAAATAACCGGAATCACAGACCAAACAGTCCCAGCCTTGCCATTTTCCCAGTATAGAGTATATAATTAAATACAGATAAATATATGGAAGGAATACACCGTGAGCATAAATAAAAACCTTTTTGACACTCTCCCAATCGGCTTTTTCAACTGCCTGGCAAGCGGCAGCAGCAACCGCATTTATTCGGACTGTCTTCTGCTCATTTATCATGAGTATGACCGGGAGATCACCTACCGCATTGCCCGCAGCCGCATCCGGGATGCGCTTGCCATCTATCTTCTGGAAAATCACATTGATTATTTGGACGATGAGATGACAACCGACCGGAATTACAACCAGCTTGCCAATTCCGTGATCCGCAAATTCTGCTCGAAAGAGGTCGGATGGCTGGAGGAGGACACGGACGATGCGACGTATGAGAAGCATATCATGATGACGGAGCAGGGCGTCTTTCTGGCAGAATTTCTCCAGAAGATGATGAAGCCGGAGTGGGAAGAATTTTCAAGTTATATTTTCAATATTTATAATATTTTGCAGAATCCCGACCAGTGGGAACCGGATATCTATGTCAATGCACTGCGCTCGGTCTACCGCAACGCGAAACAGCTCTCCGGTGCGCTCAAGCGCCTGGCGACCTTTATCAAAAAAATCATCGAGCGGATGGTGCGCGAGGAAAGCCTGGAAAGTCTGACCGAGAACGTCCTCGAATACTGTGAGGGCGATTTTATCCGCGAGTACGCGCGTCTGACGAAACAGCAGAATATTCATATGTACCGTTCCTTTATCCGGTCAAAGCTGGAAGCGATGCAGAACCGGCAGGAGCTGTTTGAGGGCCTGGTGGCGGGATGCGCGAAGGAAGAAGAACTGGAACACATTGAGGCGGAGAATAAGGTGCTGGATATGATCCAGACGATTCTGCAGTTTTTCTCAGTCGATTACGACCAGATCATGCGGGATATCAAGCATAAAATTAATATCTATTTACAGATTGCGATTGGACGCGCGAGATTTCTTCAAAACCGGGACAGCGATGTGCGCGGGCATGTCGAGCAGACGATCCGCGTGATTGCGGCGGAGATGAACACACTCGGTTGGAAGGAAGAACTGCCGGAGTCGATGAACGGGTTGTTTTTGCTGGAAAATAATGAGTTTATCGATACCGACTCGATCCGCTATCCGCGACGGGAGCAGATGATCCGCGAGGCAACCTATGCGGAGCTGGAAGAAATGACACAGGAGGACATCGATCGTGCGAGGGAGGCACAGGAGAGGGAGGCAGAGAACCCGTATTCGAAGGATAAGATGAAGAATTATCTGGAGGCGCTTTTAGGAGATCGGACGGAGATATCCAGCGAGGAGGTTCCGATGAAGAGCAAGCGGGATCTTTTAAGCGCGCTCTCGGCGGTTGCATATGGTTCGGAAAATGGGTATGAGATACAGGCGGAGGATGGTTATCTGGAAACGCAGCAGATGCTTCTGCGGCGCTTTAAAATCGAACGCTGGAAGGAGAAATAAAACATGGGATTTGAAGAAATATGGAATGAATATACATCCTCTGAGAAGGACATGTTCCAGAAAAGTGTCAGGCGTCTTCTGAAGCAGACCTTTATCGTGCGCGACCGTGACGAGGACAGCAAAAAAGCGTACTATTTTGTCTCCAAGCGTTCGGAACCATTTTCAGCGTACCTGGGATATATCGGATACGATATTGTAATTGACCGGGAAAATGGCGTGATTATGCTGCAGAACTGCCGGGATCTCGGCGAGAATGGAAAACTGCAGATCAACCATGTGACACTCAAAAAGATGGAGAGTGTGGTTTTATGCTGCCTCTGGACTCTCTATGCGGACCGGGTGCGTTCTGGAAATCTTTCGAAAAATATTGAGATTTCGGTGACCGATCTGCGCTATGAGATGGAAAAATACGGCATTCGGGATCAGATTGACAAGAGCAGTTTTGCATCGATTCTGACGCTGTTTACCAAATATCAGCTTCTGCAGGTGATTGGAAAGCTCGGCGAGGAGGACTGCCGGATCTGTCTTTATCCGTCGATGCAGTTTGTGCTGGAACCACAGGAGTTTGGCAAATTTGTGGAAAATGTCAACCGGCGGATGCAGGAAAAGTGGAGCCGTGAGGACGAATGGGAAACGGAGCTGACAAAAGAGGAGGAAGACGGCGATGAAGAATCAGACGATCATGAATAGGAAATCGGCGAAAAAACTTTTGATGGTCCAGTGGTCGCGTTTCCAGAATGTCTGTATCGAGCTGGAAGGTTCGACCCTGGTGACCGGTGTCAACGGAAGCGGAAAATCGACGGTGCTTGATGCGATGACCTATCTCCTGACGGGCAACACGCAGTTTAACAAGGCGGCGAAGGACCGAGACCGGACGGTGCTTGGCTATGTGCGCGGCGACACGCGCAGTAATGGCGAGGCGCGTTATTTGAGAAATGGCAGCGTTGTCAGCTATATTGCGATGGAATTTTCCGATCCGACGCTGGGACAGCCGCTCACGGTCGGAGTATGCATTGAGTCTCCAAGTGAGTCTGGCAAGCCGGTCAGCAGCTGGTTTATCTGTCCAGGGGCAGCGATTGACGATATCGATTTTACACGGATTGAGGGAAATGCACTCCGCATCACGCCGAAAAATGAGCTGACAGTGAATGGCGAGGCGATGAAGCTTTCCTCTTTTATGGGACGGGACCGCGGCACGGAGGCGGTACTCCGGGCGCTGGGACTCCGCGTGGACGCAGCCAAATACCGGACAAAGCTTCTGAAAATGATGGCATTTAACCCGGAAAATAATATCGACCAGTTTATTCAGGACTGTGTCCTGGAACCGGGAAAAGTCCAGTCGCTGGAGGAACTGCGCGAGCAGAAGCGCCAGTTTGAGCGCCTGCGGGAACTCTATGAGAGTCTCAGACAGGGCAAAATCCAGCTCGAAGAGGTGCTTCGCCAGAGTGACGAATACGAGAAGAAAAAGCGGGTACTCCGCATCCGGGAGCTGATGCTTTCGTACCAGGCGCTCCGGGAGAAGGAAGAGGAAGAAAAGCAGACGAAAAACCGTTATCAGGCTTTAAAAGACCAGTACGGGCGCCTGACCGAGCGGGCGGGAGAGCTCGCAAGACAGCAGGAAGCCGCACAGGAACGCCTGCGAATTGCAGAAAATAACGATATGGTCAAGGGAATGCAGGAAAGCCTGGATTCCCTGAAACGCCAGATCGAGGAAGCGGATCGTGAGAAAAAGAACTGGGAGGACAAGCTGGCGCAGATTTTGAAATTGAAGAAGAAGATAAGCGCGCTTATCAAGCTTCTGGAAACAGATCTTCCGTCCTTATCCTCGGAAAACACCTATCTGGAGACACTGGAACAGGCGGATGGGGAGACGGCGAAGAAGCGGGAGGCGTTTGACGCATTCCGCGAGAAGGTGCACCGTCAGGACGTCATCTATGAGGAAAATAAGATCCACCTGCAGGATCAGTGTAAAGAGCGTGAAAAAGAGATAGGGGCGCTGCAGGAGAAGATCCGCCGTCTGGAATCGAATATCCTTGTGTTCCCGGCGGAGGTGGAAAATGCCCGGAATAAGATTCAGAGAGGGCTAGAAAAACAGGGTATCCAGACCGAGGTCCACATTTTTGCCGAATTGGTCCAGGAGGTGACCGCTCCGGAGTGGAGAAAGGCGGTTGAGACATTTCTGGGAAGAAAGCGTTTCTATATCATCGTGGACGGCGCGTACTGCCATAAGGCGATGCAGATTTTACAGAAAGAGCGGATCTATGATGGAAATGTCGTGATCACGGATAAGCTTCCGGAAACAGAGGCGGTGGAAGGTTCCGCGGCGGAGATTCTGCGGATCCCGAACGTCTATGCGAGACGTTACGCCAATTATCTGTTAAACGGCATTCATCTCTGTGAAAATCTGGAAGAGCTGCATGAATACCCGAAGGGCGGACTCATGCGGGATGGCATGCTGGCGAAGAGCTATGCGGTTGCGATGATGGATATGAGACGGACCGAGCTGTGTCTCGGCTCAGACGCGATCCGCTGCCAGCTGGAACAGTCCAGAAAAGAACTAGAAGAATTACAGGTGGTTCAGCGGGCCGATAAAGAGGCACTTTCACAGGTTATCAAATACCGTGATGCGATCAAGGAGATCGACTGGGACGGCGGACACTACGATTTTGGCGCGGCATATGGGCTGAAGGACTGCGGAAAGCGCAGGGACAGCCTGGTAAAGGACCGCGAGGAGATCGAGGCAAATCCGGACTTTACCGCAGTCCTGAAAGAACTGGAGACGGCGGGACGGCTGGCACGCGAGGCAAATGAGAGTGTGAACCAGAACCAGAGTGAGCTCGGCGGCTGTAAGAATGATTTAAAGGGCTGCGAAGGAACACTGGGCCGTATCAGCACGGAGATCTATTTATGCCAGAAGGCATATGAGGAAAAATGCCTTGTCAACATGGAACTCAAAGAGGCGATGCTGGAGGAATATAACCGCGAAAGCGAGAAGCGCGGCACGATCCGCGTGACGACACAGCTTTCCATCGACAAGAGCAAAAATATGCTGGCAGAGCGGGAGCGCCAGCTGGAGGACGCACAGCTGGCGTATTGCCGCCTGGCGGGAATTGACGTCGGAAAGCGCGGCATCGGTTACATCCCGTGGTACCGGGAAGAATACCGGAACCTGGCGCACGTCAAGGTGGAGGAAGCCCAGCAGAAGCTGCAGGAGCAGGCAGGACGGCTGGAGAGCGCGTTTATGAACGATTTCGTGGCGGAGATTGACGAGAATGTCCGCGAGGCAAAACGTGAGATGGACGCGATCAACCGTGAACTGCGCCATATGCCGTTTGGCAACGATACTTACAAGTTTGTGATGAAAGAAAAGCCAGACCGCGCTCTCTTCTTCCGCATCTGCAGGCGTCTGGAAAAATATATGAGTTCCCCGCAGGTCTATATGAATTCGGCGCGCGACGACGAGGAGATGGAGAATGATATTCAGGAGTTTATGAGTATCATTCTGGCGGAAGAAGATGAGTGGGAATACACGGATTACAGGAGATATTTCTCTTACGATATGGAGATCAGCAGCCGTCAGGGACAGACCGAGATCACGGCAGAGTTATCAAAAAAACAGGGTTCCGCCAGCAACGGCGAGAAGCAGACCCCGTATTTCATCATTCTGGCGGCGAGTCTTTTGCAGTGCTACCCGGCAAACACCTGCTGCGCCCGTCTGGCATTCATCGACGAGGCATTCTCGGCATTGTCGAGAGAGCGGATCGAACAGATGGTCCATTATTTCGAAGAAAATCACTTCCAGGTATTCTATGCAGCCCCGCCGGAGAAGATCAACAGTATCGGTCAGTTCATCGATTCAACCGTCAGCCTGATCGTGACAGGACGGTATACGAATGCGGTAGAAGGATTGGTGAAGCAGGCATAGGAAACGAGGAGAAAAAATGGCGGATCGGAAAGAGTGGAAAGAACAGCTTTTAAGTAAATTGCTGGATCAATACGAAAAAAGCGTCACCTACACCGGTGAAAACAAGGTAAAACAAGTGTTTTCGGTCAAACCATCTGATATTTTCAAGGGCTACAACAAAGATTTTCTCCCGCCGGAACAGCTTTTCCAGGAAAAAGAATTTGAACGACTGATCCGTCAGATGGAATCGGAGGGACTTATTCATGTAGTTCCTCCGAATACGGGTATTCTCCGTCAGATCTGTGCTGTCCCGGAACGCTGGGAAGATTACTATGCCTGCCTGAACCGGACAGAAAAGAATATTCTAAAAAAACGGCTGGAAGAGGTTTATCATCGCTTCCGTCAGTGCGATTTATTGGAGGCATATGGAAAAGAAAAGCTTCAGACACTGAAAAACAGCCGTGCGAGAAAGCTGGATGAAAAGAAGGTAGAAAAAGAGATAACCGAGGCAGAAGCTATCTGGAATCTGGTGCAATTTTTAAAAGAAAATCAGGAAAAGCAGAGAACTACGCTGGAGCGGGAAATGTCAGAGGCAGTTCTGCATGACAGTAAACAGTGGGAAAAGATATACCGGAAAAAGGTGTGTGGAATTTTGGAGCACACGGGGCGGTATGATGAACCGCTTGCGGAGCTGGAAGAAGGACGGGAGCGGCAGACGGCGCTTCTGGAGGAATTTTACATTTATTCCAATCCGGCGTATATCTATCTGAAAGGGGATGCGCGGATCTGCCTTGAAGACGGACGCGAACTTCGGATTTATCACGATCTGCCGATGTCGATCCCTTTTGAGACATTCCAAAAGGCAAAAAGCATCCAGATCCGGGATGCGGCGCTGATGACGGTGGAAAATCTGACCTCGTTTCACCGGCTGGAGCGGGAACATATATTTTATCTGTTTCTGAGCGGCTACCATACCCGCACGAAACAGGCGCTATTGCAGCGGATCGCCAGAGAAAATCCGGGACTTTCCTGGCATCATTTTGGCGATCTCGATCCAGACGGTCTGGCGATCGCGGGGCATCTGATCCGAAAGACGGGACTGCCGTTTCAGCTATGCGCGATGGGTGTGCAGGAATTGCAGCGGTTTCAGACATATGCGAAGCCATTGGAAGCACCCGATCGGGCGAAGGCGGAAGCGATGATAAAACAGGGCAGCAGCTATGCGAGAATATTGCGGTATATGTTGGAGCACAACTGTAAATTGGAGCAGGAGATTATAAGCTGGCAGGAGACGAGATTGGAGAGCTTTCTGTAAAAAGAATCTTTTCGGTTCAATCCGGATTTTTATATATGATATGATAAAGACAATGTGAAAGGAATGCAGCGTCTATGGAAAAACAGGAAAAAGCCTACAAAGGCGTCATCGAATATTTCAAGAATCGCATCATGGCGGGCGAGTTGCGTCCGGGGGAGAAGCTTCCTCCGGAGCGGGAGATTGCGCAGATGCTGGAAGTCAGCCGCAATTCCGTTCGGGAAGCGCTGCGGATCATGGATATGACGGGAGTGATTTCCTCCCAGCAGGGATCGGGGAATTACATCACTTGTGAATTTCAGAAAAGCATTGCGGAGACGATGGGGATGATGTTTGCTATGTCCCAGATTAATTATCAGCAGATCAGCCAGATCCGCTATGCGCTGGAACAGCAGGCGTTTGCCCTGGCGATTGAACAGGCGTCGGAGAGCCAGATGGAGACGCTGGAAGAACTGGTAAAACGTCTTGACCGGAGCATGGACGAGCAGGAAAACGCCCGGATTGACAAACAGATCCATTTTACACTGGCACAGGCGTCGGGAAATGTGCTGCTGCTCAATATTTTAGAGGCGTGTTCCGGCGTGATCGATACCTTCATCCGGAATATGCGCGCGGAAATTCTGCGGACAAAAGAGGCGAAAGAAGCACTGAATCTCTGTCACCGGCAGATTGCGGAAGCGCTGCGGAACAAAGATAATGCAGCGGGGAAGGATGCACTGGACCGGCATTTCCGGATGATAGATGAAATTTTGGAAAAAAATGAAAAAACACATTCTATGTGAAAAGATAAACAATCGTTGACAACTAGAACGCAGCCCACTATACTAACGAATAAAGAAAATTGGTTCTACCAAAATTCTTTTTCTTTTCAATAAATTGGTAGAACCAATACGCGGATTAAAAATTCTTTACATCCATCATTTAAAGATTTTTACAAAGCATCCATATGAAGGAGGAAACAGAATGAAGATTCTTGTCTGTATCAAACAGGTACCGGAAAGCAATAAAGTAGAAGTCGATCCGGTTACCGGCGTGCTGAAACGAGACGGCGCGGCTTCGAAGATGAACCCATACGATCTGTACGCGCTGGAGACGGCGTTCCGGATCCGGGAAGAAGTGGGCGGAAGTGTTCACGTCATTTCCATGGGACCGCCGCAGGCGCAGCAGGTGATCCGCGAGGCATTTGCGATGGGTGCGGACGGCGGAACGCTTTTATCGGATCGCAAATTTGGCGGTGCGGATGTACTGGCGACCAGCTATACACTTGCGCAGGGCATCAAGAGCTGCGGCGATTTTGACCTGATCCTCTGCGGCAAACAGACAACGGACGGTGACACCGCACAGGTTGGTCCGGAGATCTCCGAGTGGCTGAATATCCCGAGCGTGGCAGATGTTGTCAAGATCAATCAGATTGATGAGGACGGCATCACCGTCAGCATGGATCTGCCGGAAGAGGTAGAGGTGGCGAAAGTGCAGTTTCCGTGTCTCTTAGCCGTTGACAAGGACATTTTTCAGCCAAGACTTCCTTCGTATGTCCGGAAAATGAACACGAAAGACCGTGAAATCCGGATTCTTTCCCTGGCGGATATGGACGATAAAGACGCGATGCACTATGGACTCAATGGTTCCCCGACGCAGGTTCAGCGCATTTTCCCACCGGCTGTCAATGACAAAAAGGAAATGTGGGACGGAAGCGGCGAAGAGCTGGCGGACCGGCTGTATCAGAAGATCGTGGATATGAAATTCGTGTAGGAGGTGGAATCATGGCTGAGTTAATCATACATCAGGACAAAATCCCGGATAATCAGGAACTTATCAAGCTCTGTCCGTTCGGGGCGATGGAAGAAAAAGACGGAAAGGTGACGATCAGCGCCGCCTGTAAAATGTGCCGTCTCTGCGTGAGAAAAGGTCCGAAGGGCGCGGTTGAATATGTAGAAGACGCGGTAAAACCGAGCGTCGATAAGAGTGCATGGAAGGGCATTGCCGTTTACGTAGATCACGTGGATGGAAAGGTGCATCCGGTTACATTGGAACTTCTTGGAAAAGCGAGAGAACTTTCCAAGGTAACGGGACATCCGGTTTACGCCCTGTTTATGGGAAATGGAATCGAAGCGGCTGCACACGAACTGCTTCATTATAATGTAGATAAAGTATTCGTCTATGATGCACCGGAACTGGCACGTTTCCAGATCGAGCCGTACACGGCTGTTTTTGAAAACTTCATCCAGACAGTAAAACCATCGTCTATTCTCGTCGGTGCGACCACGGTCGGCAGACAGCTGGCGCCGCGTGTGGCTGCCCGTATGAAGACAGGTCTGACCGCGGATTGTACGATCCTGGAAATGGATGAAAATACTGATTTATCCCAGATCCGACCGGCTTTTGGCGGCAATATCATGGCGCACATCAAGACCCCGAACCACCGTCCGCAGATGGCGACCGTGCGCTATAAGATCATGAACGCACCGGAGCGTTCCGAGAAAGAGAGCGGTGAGATTGTGGTCTGTACAATTGAGAAGGAAAAACTGCTTTCCCACGTGAGGGTTCTGGATATCGTAGAAAAGCCGAAGGAAACCTTTATCGAAAATGCTGACGTCCTGGTGGTAGCCGGACGAGGCGTGAAGAAGCCGGAAGATTTGAAAATGCTGGAAAAACTGGCAGATCTGCTGGGAGGTCAGCTTGCCTGCACCCGTCCGATGGTGGAAGCCGGATGGCTGGATGCCAAGTGCCAGATCGGTCTGAGTGGCCGTACGGTCCGCCCAAAACTCATCATCACCTGCGGTGTGTCTGGTGCGGTCCAGTTTACTGCCGGCATGAATCACGCGGAGACGATCGTCGCGATCAATAAAGATCCGAAAGCGCCGATTTTCAAGACGGCACATTACTGCCTGACTGGTGATCTCTATGAGATTCTCCCGAGACTGATTGAGAAGATTGAGATGGGAAGATAAAGATTCACAGGAAGGAGAGCAGGATATCATGGGAAATTACAAGAAAATAGATAAAGATGATATTTTATATATAAAAAACACAATTCAGGATGACGAGCGTGTCCTCGTAGGTGAAAATATCAACGAAGAGTACAGCCACGATGAGCTGAGCGGCACCAGCAGTTATCCGGATGTGGTGGTAAAGGCAAAATCAGCCGAAGAGATCGCGGCGATCATGAAATATGCATACGAAAATACGATTCCGGTGACACCGAGGGGCGCCGGAACGGGTCTGGTTGGTTCTTCGGTTCCGATGGAACATGGCATCATGATCGATACCACCCTGATGAACCAGATTCTCGAATTGGACGAGGAAAACCTGACGGTCACGGTGGAACCGGGCGTCCTTTTGATGGAATTGTCCGCCTATGTAGAAGATCACGATTTCTTCTACCCGCCGGATCCGGGTGAGAAATCAGCGACCATCGGCGGCAACATCAGCACGAATGCGGGCGGTATGCGTGCGGTCAAATACGGTGTGACGAGAGACTATGTCATGGGGCTGGAAGTGGTTCTGCCGGATGGCACGATCACTCAGTTTGGAGGCAAAGTCGTAAAGAATAGTTCAGGCTATGACTTGAAAGATCTGATTATTGGTTCCGAGGGAACTCTTGGCTTTATTACCAAGGCGATCTTAAAGCTTCTGCCGCTTCCGAAGCGTGTCATCAGCCTTCTGATCCCGTTCCCGACCCTGAAACAGGCGATCGACACCGTCCCGGTTATCATCAAATCTAAGACGATCCCGACCGCGATCGAGTTCATGCAGCGGGAAGTGATTGAAGATGCCGAGGAGTATTTAGGAAAAGCATTCCCGGATAAACAGTCGGATGCGTATCTGCTTTTGAAATTTGATGGTAATTCCACCAAGGAGATCGAAGAAACGTATGACAAGGTGGCCAAACTCTGCCTGGAACAGGGCGCACTGGACGTGCTGATTTCCGATACCCAGGAGCGTGAGGAATCCATCTGGAAAGCCAGAGGCGCTTTCCTGGAGGCAATCAAGGGATCCACGACTTACATGGATGAGGTCGATATGGTTGTTCCGAGAAGCCGCGTCAATGAGATGGTGACGTATCTGCACGATCTCCACAATGAGATTGATATCCGCATCAAGAGCTTCGGTCATGCGGGCGACGGAAATCTGCACGCGTACATCCTGAAAGACGATTTGAGTGATGAAGAGTGGGAAAAACGGATGTCTGCTGCAATGGAGAAGATCTATCAGAAAGCTCATGAACTCGAAGGTCAGGTGTCCGGCGAGCACGGCATCGGATATGCGAAAAAGCCGTATTTAAGAGAATCCCTGCCGGAGAAGAACCTGGACCTGATGAACGGAATCAAGAAAGTGTTTGATCCGAAGAATATTCTGAATCCGCATAAGGTGGCGCAGAGATAGAAGAAAATAACTGCATTGATATTTTTTAGCCACAAGTGTTGCAAAAACGTTTGAGCACCACGCGGTAAGGCTGATTCTAGGAACTGCAGAAGATTTTTTGCAGAAAAACAGAATAGAACAGCAGGTTTTTGAGAAAGCCACGATCTGAATCAAAGAGTTCAAATCGTGGCTTTTTATAGTTTATATCTATCGACCTATCTTTTCTTCTTCAACGCCTGCATCACCCGAACCAGCGGAATCGTCTTCCTGTAAATCCGTTTCCCACTCTTATTTTCCAAAAATTCCCGAAACGCGCCAATTGCTTTCAAATTCTGGCTCTCATCCGAATTTGAACGGGACCCCGCGCTTGCCTCAATCCCCTTTTTCGGCACCATATACCCGCCGTAGGAATCGCGGAACAGATAGAAATAATCGCGGTCCTCACCCAGCTTTTCAAATTCATTGTAAGCCAGTGTGCTTTCGCGGGTGTTTTTCGGAAGAGAATAGACTTCCAGATGATTTTCACGGAATTCATAGCGGGACGCCGGGAACGGCATGCCGCTTTTTTTGATCTGCTCGGCGAGCTTGTGGGCGGTGTGGTTGGCGGAGCTGTAGGTGCTGGTCGTCAGATAGCAGCCGTAGGCGGCTAAGAGGATGCCCCACCACTCGCTTAGATTGATGATACCTCCGGCGATGAACAGGATGCTTAAAATTGTCCGCGTGATCCGGTTGGAAGCGCAGAAGAGATCGTACTGCATCCGGGACAGGGATTCGAAGGTTTTTTCGTTGTGGTGCATTTCTATCTTATAGTAAATCATGGTAAGCCCTTTCATATAAAAAATCAATCATCACCTATATAAAAACAGTATATAGAAGCATAGAAAATATCTTAAGAAGTAGTATACTGTTTCTTCCCTGTTTCCGCAACTGGATCTGTTAAATCTGTAATGTTGATAAAAAATAAACAAGATTGTTACAAAAATATCACATAAAAATCGACTAAAATCGAGAAAAATTATATAATTTCGACAAAATAGCTTGCCTAATCGTAAAATAAGTGTTAAAATTAGGTAAAAGATGAATAAAGAACCAAAAGCAGAGACGAAGAGATGCGCCATGGTCAGGAACAGCTGGAAAGGACTGTTTCTTAAAAATGGTGCTATTTTTTTGCCTAAATGCTGAAATGGTAATTTATTTAGAAAGTAGTAGAAACTGTTGATGAACCGGTCAGAAAGATGACTGGGGGAGGTTAAGAAAAAGGAGAGAAAACGTATGAGAAAAGTATTATCAGTAGTACTGGCAGCGACGATGGCGATGAGCCTGGCGGCCTGCGGCGGCAGCGGCGCAAAGACTGACACAAAGACTGACACAAAGGCAGCAGACGCAGGAACGGCAGCAGGTGACGAGGCATCTGCAGATGATTACTACATCACCATCAAGTTTTCCAACGTATTTCAGCCGGCAGAGTGGAACTACAAAGCCAGCGAATATCTGGCAGACCTGGTAAAAGAGAAGACCGATGGTCATATCACTCTGGAGTATTACGGACAGAACCAGCTTGACTGCTACGCGGAGTCTGTAGCACAGGCACACAACGGCGCTGTCTGGATGGGTCTGGAGGAGCCGTCCTACTTTGCTGATTACATCGGCGATTACAACGTATTAGTTGGACCAATGCTTTACAAGAACAATGCAGAGTACAATGCAGTGATGGATTCTGATATTGTAAAAGATCTGAATGAAAAACTGGCAAGCGAGCACAACATCCACGTTCTGGATACCCATTTTTCGTTCGGATTCAGAAGCGTATGTACGAACAAGGTAGTTGAGAAACCGGCTGACTTAAATGGTCTGATCATGCGTTCGACCGAGTCTCCGTTGTTTGTTAAGACGATTACTTGTCTGGGTGCTACCCCGTCTGCAATGAGCTTTACGGAGTGCTTATCTGCTATGTCCAGTGGTGTTGTTGATGGTTTCGAAGGTTCCATCTCCACCCTTAAGGATACAGGTGCTTATGAGTACACCAAGAAAGTTGCAAACACGAACCACTTCATCGCAACCCGTTGGTTATTCATGGCTGAGGACGTATATCAGTCCATCCCGGAAAAATGGAGAAACATCCTGGATGAGTGCTGTGTAGAAGCTGGTAAGTGGGAGCAGGAAAATGCTGAGAACGACGAAGCTTCCATGATCGAGTTCCTGAAAGACAAAGGCGTTGAGTGGAACGATGTAGATATTGACGCATTCACAGAGGCTTGTGCACCGGTTTATGACTGGATCGTAGACGAGTACGGCGCAGATCCGGAACTTCATCAGAAACTGGTTGATTTCCTGAATGACTACCGTGCAAAGAACGAATAATGTAGATTGTTCCGAACAAATACAGTATTTTAAAGCAATTATGAAATGGTAAAACGTAACGGTTATCAGAACCGCTGCGGAGAAGAAAGTATATCTGCCCGGGCTGTCAGAACAAAGAAGATTGTCTGAGGTCCGGGCAGACTTCCGACAAACGTATAGTGCCGGAAATATGAAACTGCTGGTAACTGTTCAGTAGGTCTGCGCATTTACTGCGCTGACCGTACGAAAACATGGG